>OBYF01000243.1_pt1 | contig 45255 bp, 39 predicted proteins | sample 1495471 | NCBI WGS metagenome assembly OBYF01 (sample SAMEA2580185, study PRJEB22360) | human gut metagenome | biome: human gut; feature: human-associated habitat; material: faeces | place: Denmark | collected 2008/2010
ATATGCTATAAGAATAAAAGATGCGGTATCGTTCCGCTTAGAAAACCAGAATTTTTATGCTTTTCTGCATTATAGCACGATTATTTAAAAAGAGAAAGTTGAAATTTGTTTTTCACCTTGAAAACTCCATCGTTTCTTATTACGTAAAAAGAGAGGAAGATTCCTCCCCCTCTCTCAAATATGGATTCTCTATTTATCTTCTGATCATCATTGCTTCATAAGGTCTGAGCACTCCAGTCTCTCCTTTTTCCTTATAATTCCAGATCAGTACCTCTCCGTCTTTCCATTCACTCAAAAGATCGCACGCTGCCGGTGTTTCACTGAAATTTGCACATACCAGGACTTCTGTATCGCCTTCTTTTCTTATATAGGCAAACACCTGCGGATCCTCTTCCATCAAAAGTGTAAACTCTCCATTTACAAACACGGAATGTTCTTTTCTCAGCCGGATCAGCTTCTGATAATAGTAGAATACAGAATCGGGATCGGATAGTTCCGACTCGGCATTGATCTTCGTATAATTCGGATTCACTTCCAACCATGGGGTTCCCTTTGTAAATCCTGCATTCACCTCACCACTCCACTGCATCGGCGTTCTTGCATTGTCCCTGCCCTTTGCATAAATGGAGTTCATGATTTCTTCCTTGCTGTATCCTTCATCCAGACGCTCTTTGTACATATTCAGTGTCTCAATATCCTGATACTGGCTGATATCTGCAAAGCGCACATTTGTCATACCCAGTTCTTCTCCCTGATAGATATAAGGAGTTCCCTGCATTCCATGCAGCAAGGTAGCAAGCATCTTTGCAGATTCCACGCGGTATTTCTGATCATTTCCCCAACGGGACACGATTCTTGGCAGATCGTGATTGTTCCAGAACAGACTGTTCCATCCACATCCGTGCAGTTCTCTCTGCCATTTTGCAAGCACCTGTTTTAATTTCACTACTGGAAGCGGCGCCACATCCCATTTCGACTTTCCTTCCTGCTGATCCAGACCAATATGCTCGAACTGGAACACCATAGAAAACTCGCTTCCATCCGGATTGCTGTACAATTTGGCGCGTTCAATATCTGCGCCCCATGCCTCTCCTACTGTGATCAGATCTCCCTTTTGGAATGTTTCCCTGCTCAGTTCCTGAATAAACTCATGGAGTCTCGGTCCGTTGTTTGTGATCTTTTGATCCGGCTCCTTGGCAATCTGATCGATCACATCCAGACGGAATCCACCCGCTCCTTTTTCCATCCACCAGAGGATCATATCATAGATCTCACGGCGCACTTTTGGATTCTCCCAGTTCAAATCCGGCTGTTTTACCGAAAACTGGTGGAAATAGTACTGTTCCAGTTCCGGCACCCATTCCCAGGCAGGTCCCCCAAATACGGATCTCATATCATTCGGATACACGCCCTCTTTCCCATCTCTCCAGACATAATAGTCATGGTACGGGTTATCCTTGCTTTTCTTTGCCTCCTGAAACCAGCGATGCTCATCAGAAGAATGGTTTAACACAAGATCCATGATAATCCGGATATTTCTCTTTTTGGCTTCTTTTATCAGCTCTTCCATGTCATCCAGACTTCCGAACATAGGATCGATATCCTGATAATCAGAGATGTCATATCCATTGTCATCCTGCGGGGATTTGCAGACCGGAGACAGCCAGATCGCATCGATTCCCAGCTCTTTTAAATAATCCAGTCTCTGAATGATCCCTCGCAGATCTCCGATCCCATCTCCATTGCTGTCCTGAAAGCTGCGTGGATAAATCTGATAGATCACCGCATCCCTCCACCAGTGTTCTTTTCTTGTCCCTTCCATTGACGTTCTCCTTTATTTCTTTCTTCTGATCAAAGTTCCGTTTTTCTTCAATACACCCTGCTCAAATCTGCGGGAAAACAAAACTTCTCCCTCTTCTTTTACTGATACCGGTTCCTCAGAACAGTTTAAGAGTACTTCCAGCTGATTGCCGTCCTGATCCAGTTTGATATACTCCACAAGACGTCTCTTCTCATACTCATTCGGAAAATGGAAATACAGACTTTTGCAGGCTGCTTCCTGTTTCCGCATTGCGATCAGCTTTTGCATGATCTGGATTTTTTCCTGGTTTTCGGATGAATCCAGTTCCTGCCACGGCATACATCTGCGGCAGTCCGGATCAAAACCGCCTTCCATTGCAATCTCTGTTCCATAATAAATGCAGGCACTTCCCGGCATTGTAAACAACACGGCAAGCTGCTGGTAAAACAGATCCAGATCATCAAACCGACTCATCAAACGCTGCGTGTCATGAGAATCCAGAAGATTGAACATCACATTGTTGCTCTGCTGCATATACATCGTATAACAGCGGTTCACCATATACTCAAATTCTTCTTTTTCCATTCCCCGATCTAAGAAGAAATCATGGATTCCGCTCATCAGAGGATAGTTCATTACAGAATCGTACTCATCTCCCAGAAGCCACTGACTTGCATCATGCCAGATTTCACCCAGTAAGTACAGATCCGGTTTCATCTGTTTTAAATGCTCCCGGATTTTTTTCAGAAAACGGTGGGAAACTTCATTTCCCACGTCAAACCGGATTCCGTCAATATCGAATTTGCGGATCCAGTCTTCGCATATTTTACAGAAGTATTGAATTACTTCTTCGTTATTTGTATTCAGCTTTGGCATTCCATCAGTAAATGCAAATGAATAAAACCGTCCGTCTCTCGTATCTGCCCGTTTTTCGACTGTTTCCCAGTCATGGATCATAAACCAGTCTGCATACGCAGATTTTTCTTTTTTCTCCAGAACATCCAGCCATGGTGCAAACTTTCTTCCACAATGATTGAACACAGCATCCACCATGATCCGAATCCCATGCTGATGTGCCTCTTCTACCAGATCTTTAAATTCTTCCTCCGTTCCAAAATGAGGATCGATCACCGTATAATCTGTGGTGTCATATTTGTGGTTGGATTCTGCTTTCATAATGGGATTCAGGTAGATTCCCGTGATTCCGAGCCCTTCCAGATAAGGAATTTTTTCCCGGATTCCATTTAAATTTCCGCCAAACCTCTCTTCATTGGTCACAGTACCAGTGCGCCACTTCGTCACACCGGCCTCTTCCTTCGTATCTGCTCCCCTGCAGAACCGGTCCGGAAAAATCTGATACCATACTGTCTCGTTGACCCAGTCTGGTGTCACATTAATATCCGCAGGATTCATCCACGGTACGGTAAAGCACTGCAGCATCCTTCCGTCCATCTGCATCTGTTCTTCTGTCAGAAATCCATCCTCAAAATAATACCAGACTTCTTCCTCTGTATGTAATTCAAAATAATATTTGCAGCGTTTATACTTTGGAACCAATGTCGTTGTCCACCAGAGCTGGTGACGCAAACGTTTCTTAAAACAGATTTCCTCTCTCTTTCCGGTCCATTTCTCGTTTCCGCCAAGGATTCCCGATTCAAACGGATCTCCATAATGAATGAATACCCGTCTGACATCATATCCTGTTCTTAAGTTTACGATCAGCTCATTTTCATTTAACGCATAACTCATCTGTTCTGATGTTTTATGAAAAATTCCAGCAAATTGCATGTTGTCTCTCCTTTAGTTCCGGAATGTGATCAGATTTTTATATCGTTTCAGTTCTTTCCCGGCAAGTGTAAAGTCCGGCATTCTCCACTCCCAGTTCGGAGAACCGACTGTCCCCGGTGTATTCAGATGCCCTTCTTTTCCCTGCCCTAAAATATCCGCCATCGGAATGATCGCATATTCTGCCTTGCTCTTTAATGTATAAGCAAGCAGACGGTCTTTGACACTTCCCTGCCTGATTCCCTCACGTGTGAGAAATCTGCGCACTTTACGCTTCGCCGCGCAGGTCAGATTATGATACCACTCCATCAAAGTATCATTGTCATGCGTTCCCGTATACACGATCATATTTTCTACATCGCGGAAGCTGTCATATGCATATTTTCCTTTTGTCTCAATCGAAAATACAAGGATCTTCATGCCTTTCAGATGATAGTGATCCTTCAATTCCAGTACTTCCGGTCTGAGATCTCCCAGATCTTCCGCCACCAGATTTACACCCGGGATCTTCTCTTTGAGCGTGTCAATCACTTCATATCCCGGCGCCTCAATCCACTCGCCTTCCACAGCTGTCGGACAACTTGCCGGAATTTTCCAGAAGGTGTCAAACGCCCGGAAGTGATCGATCCGGATAATGTCAAACAGCTTGCTGCTGTATCCGATCCGGTCCACCCAGAACTGATAGTTGTTTTCTTTTAAATATTCCCAGTTGTAGATTGGATTGCCCCATCTCTGACCGGTCGCACTGAAATAATCCGGCGGAACTCCTGCAATAAAGATCGGCCTTCCGTCTGTATCCAGAAGGAAATTGTCTTTTGCTGCCCACACGTCCACAGAATCTACCCCCACATAAAACGGCACATCTCCCATGATCTGAATATCATACGCATTGGCCTTTTCTTTCAGTTTCATCCACTGACTGAAAAATACATACTGTAAAAACATATGATACTGCACTTCTGTTTCTAACTCAGGCGCCAAATCCGTTCTCGCATCCGGCCACATTTTATCTTCCTGTTTCCATTCATTCCAGCAGCATCCCCCGTTTGCCTTTTTCAGCGCACGGAAAGCACCATATTCATATACCCAGCTCTGATCTGCAAACTCCTGATAGTCTTTTGTCTCACAGCCGCCACTTGTAAGAAATGTCTGAAAAGCTTCTCTTAAATAAGGCTCTTTGTGCAGACGCACAGCATCATAATCGACTTTCGTCGCATATTCGTGAAACCCTTCTGGTCTTTCTTTTAACAGCCCTTCCTCATACAGCGTATCCAAACTGATATATAACTCATCCCCTGCACAGGAAGAATATGGCTGATACGGGGAGTTTCCGTATCCTACCGGATTCATCGGCAAAATCTGCCAGATCTTTATACCGCTTTCTTTTAACAATGTCAGAAAATGATATGCTTCTGCCCCCATCTCTCCCACTCCCGTTCGAGACGGGAGGGAAGATACAGGCATCAAAATTCCTGTTTTTCTCATTTTACTCTCTCCTTTGGCTTTTGCCATATCCTACAGATGCCAGATGTCTCTGTTATACTCTGCAATCGTTCTGTCGGAAGAGAAAAATCCGGCTTTGGCAATGTTCACCAGCATTTTTTTCTCCCACGCTTTTTCATCTTCATAATCAGAAAGCATCTGCTCTTTTGTTCTGATATAATCTTTCACATCCAAAAGTGCCATGAACCAGTCTTTGCCTACGATTTCTTTGTACAGACGTCCCAGGTTCACCGGATCTCCGATGCGGATCAAATCTTTACTGATAATAAAGTCTACCAGCTCTTCTACCATCGGATCGTTTTCGTAAATATCTTTCGAACAGTATTCTCCTGTTTCATACAGCTTGATGATCTTTTCAGATTTTTCTCCGAAAATGTAAATATTGTCATCGCCGACAAGCTGATGGATCTCCACATTTGCTCCGTCTTCTGTTCCGAGCGTCACAGCGCCGTTGAGCATAAATTTCATATTTCCGGTTCCGGAAGCCTCTTTGGAAGCCAGAGAAATCTGCTCGGAAATATCACATGCAGGGATCAGTTTCTCTGCCTTTGTCACATTGTAGTTTTCTACCATCACGATCTTCATGTACGGGCTTACCTGCGGATCATTGTCAATGAGCTGCTGCAGGCAGAGGATCAGATGAATGATATCTTTGGCAATCGTATATGCCGGTGCTGCCTTTGCTCCGAAGATCATTGTGAGCGGACGTTTCGGCAGATTTCCTTTTTTGATCTCTTTGTATTTGTAGATCGCATACAGTGCGTTCATCTGCTGTCTCTTATACTCATGGAGACGTTTGATCTGGATATCAAATACAGAATTTTCATCAATCTCCACATTCTGTGTCATCTTGAGATATTTCTTTAATTCTGCTTTTGCTTCTTTTTTAATCTCTTTCAGTTTTGCGAGAACATTCTCATCATCCTGATATGCCAGAAGTTTTTCCAGTTCTTCTGCATTCTCCATATATCCAGGTCCGATCAGTTCTTTTAAGTACTCTGCCAGATTGTGATTGCAGTGTACCAGCCATCTGCGGAATGTGATTCCGTTGGTCTTGTTGTTGAACTTCTGCGGATAAATATCGTAGAACGGTTTCAGCTCAGATTCTTTTAAAATCTCTGTGTGAAGCGCTGCCACACCGTTTACTGCATATCCGAAATGAATATCAATGTGTGCCATGTGCACGCGGTCCATCTCATCAATGATATACACTCTCGGATCGTGGAAATCTCTTCTCACTCTTCGATCCAGTTCGCGGATGATCGGCATCAGATGCGGTACCACTTTCTCCAGATAAGAGATCGGCCATTTTTCCAGCGCCTCTGCCAGGATCGTATGGTTTGTATACGCACAAGTCTTGCTCACCACGTCCACTGCAGTATCGATATTAAATCCTTTTTGTTCTGTCAGGATACGGATCAGTTCCGGAATGACCATAGTCGGATGTGTATCATTGATCTGGATGCACACATGCTCATGCAGGTGATACAGATTCACCCCACGATCCTCGGCTTCTTTGAGGATCAGCTGTGCTGCATTGCTGACCATGAAATACTGCTGATAAATACGCAGAAGCTGTCCTGCTTCATCACTGTCATCCGGATAGAGGAACAATGTCAGGTTTTTATGGATCTCCTGTTTGTCGAACTGGATTCCATTTCCAATGATGCTCTCATCTACACTGTCCAGATCAAACAGGTGCAGTTTGTTGCAGCCGCTCTGATATCCCGGTACGTCAATGTCATACATGGTAGATTTCAGGGTAAAATCTTTAAACGGAACCTCAAAACTCACATCTGTTTTTGTCAGCCAGCTCTTTTCTGTGATCCATGGATTTTTCTCTTCCCACTGTTTGTTGTCAGAAAATTTCTGAAGGAATAATCCGTCGTGATAGTTCAGTCCCACACCGTCTCCATTGAGTCCGAGTGTTGCGATGGAATCCAGGAAACATGCTGCCAGACGTCCCAATCCTCCGTTTCCAAGAGATGGTTCCAATTCTACTTCTTCAATCTCTGTCAGATCGTGTCCGTGTTTTTTCAGCACTTCTCTGACTTCTTCAAATACACCCAGATTGATCAGGTTGTTGGACAAGAGTTTCCCTACCAGAAATTCTGCGGAAATGTAGTACAGTTTTCTGTCTCCCTCGTTGTGTTTCATACCATTCATTTTTTCTTTGGACCACTGAAGAAGCGCTGCGTAAATCTCTTCACTGGATGCCTCTTTTATTCCTTTGCTGCAAACTGTCTGTAACATCTGCTCTAATTCTTTTTCCATTGTCATTCTCCTTTCAGATTCCATGTTCTATTTCTTCTTTTTTTCAATCTGTTCATATACACGGAGCAATTCTCCGACACTCCATGCCTGTGCAAAACAGCCTTTGGAAGACACTGGGTTTTTCCCGTCGTAGATTTCCGGCAGCTGTCCAATGCACCCTTCCTTAAGTGCGCACTCCAGAACTTCCAGCTGCTCTTTTACGTCCTGTTTTGCGCGTTCACTGTATGCGTGAACCTTGAGATACGCCAGATAGTAAGCCCCCAGTGGGAACGTCCATACAGTGCCCTGATGGTATGCCATATCCCGCTTTTCCATCGCTCCTTCATAGTATGGATGAAATTCCGGATCTGCTTCTTCCAGTGTACGCATCCCATAAAAAGTATACAGCTTTTCAAAAACAGTTTCCACTATCTTCCGCTCTTTTTCCGGCTCCAGCATCGTAAACGGCATGGAGAGTGCCCAGATCTGATTGCAGCGGATCTGGGTATCTGCCTCTGTTCCGGAAACCAGGTCTTTCAGACAATTTTTCTGCGACATCCAGAATTTTTCTGTAAACGAATCCCTTACCTTTTCTGCCAGTTGCGCGTAGTATCTGCTTGTTTCTGCTTCTTCTGTAAATGTTTCCATAATTTTTAAGGCATTGTACCAGTAGGCATTGATCTCCACCGGCTTTCCGTGTCTTGGAGTCGGCAGAATCTCTCCCACACGTACGTCCATCCAGGTCACCTGAGCAAGACCTTCCCCTGCACAGATCAGCCCGTCTGTATCCATGTGGATCCCAAACTTTGTCCCGTTCTGATATCCATCCATGATCCGCTCCATCACCGGATACACTTCCCGGACAAACTCCATATCTTTTGTTGCTTCATAATACAAATACACGCAATTGATAAACAACAGTGCCGCATCGACTGTATTGTACAGCGGTTCGTTTCCTCCCTCTGGAAACAGATTCGGCATCAGACCGTCTCTCTCATTCTGTGCAAAGGTGCGCAGAATCCTTTTTGCAGTCTCAAACTGTCCGGTAGAAATGCAGATTCCCGGAAGTGCAATCATCGTATCTCTGCCCCAGTCTTCAAAAAACGGATATCCTGCCAAAATCGTATCTCCCCCCGTGGATTCCCGTTTTGAAACAAACTGTCTGGCACTTTTTGAAAGCATTTTCCCAGCCTCCGAAGTAAATCCGGCTGTTTCCTCCAGCTGTTTTCTGGCTGCTTTCGTCTGCTCAATGATCGTCTGTGCACTGTTTTTTGATGGTTCCATCTCATAGACTACTTCCAGGACCACCTGTTTTCCAGCCTCTGCCTGCAGACGGATCTGATGGTTGGCTCTTGCGTGTCCATACGCCCTGCGTCCGTCACAGACATCATAGCGGTAAAAATAAACTTCCTCTGTCTCTGCGATCTCTTTTATCATTCCGTTTGTACGAAGATGCAGTGTCATTCCTTCACTTTCCACTGCTCCTTTTGTAAATACGATTTCCTGATCCGGCAAGAGATCGGCTCCCTTTGGTACGAACTGAAAAAATGGAGTCAGCACAAATTCCACATTCCGGCTGCTGCGGTTTTTGATTTCATAACGAAGCGCCACTGTATTTTCTTCCTGTGGCATTCCAATCTCTTTTTTGATCTCCACACCATTTACAAGGAATCTCCAGATCGGAGTATCTTCATAGGAAAATGCCGCCAGATGAAGATATCCATCCTCCGGTGTCTGCTCCTCAAACTCCTGTGTGGACAGTGTAAGCACGTCTCCTGTTTCTGTCAGAAGTTCTTCCTTTAAGCGGTGTATCATATTGTATCTGCAGTTTGGCGCTGTTGTACAGGCCATCAACAGTGCATGGTCATTTCTTGACACTGCCCCCGTCATCGTCATGGAGGAAAATCCCCCCAGTCCGTTGGTCATCAAATAACAGTTTTCCAGTCCCCGCTCTCTTGTTTTCCAGTCTTGTTTTCCATACATCCATTTCATCACACTTTACCTGCTCTCTTCCTTTTTTCCAAGTATCAAAATACTGACCGGAGAAACTTTCATATGTTCCGCTGCAATCTGTGGATGTTTCCATAAAAAGCTGTCCTCTCCGTCTGCAAGAACTTCCCATGTCCCTTTCAAAAGTTTCACTTCCTGCTGTTTTTCACTGCCGTTATATACAATACAGAGTGTTTTCCACAGTTCTGCTTTTTCTTTTGTCTGGTTATCCACATACAAGCCCACACAACCATCTGTTTTCCACGTTTTTAAGATGCGTTTTGCCGCCTGTGCGCTTTTATCCCACAATCCCGGCAGCATTTTTCGCAGTGTGATCAGTCCCCGGTAATATTCCACCAGCTCCTGTTCCTTGTATGCCTGTTCCCAATCCAGACGATTGATGGTGATCGGTGCATTATACGTGTTATCCCTGCCGCCTTTTGTCCGTGCGAACTCCTCTCCAGATAACAAAAACGGAATTCCCTGACAGGTCAGATACATTCCCGCTGCCAGACGGTACTGTTTTCTTCTCAATTCTTCTGACGCTGTTGTTTCACACAGTTTATCCCAGAGTGTATGATTATCATGGGCAGACACATACGTGATCACCTGGGATGGTGCTTTCACTTTCGGCTCCTTTTGTCCGCACCAGGCTTTCACAGAGGCCAGGATCTGCTCTTCCAGATCTTTCCCTCCATTTGCAAATCCCGGTTCTTCTGCCTCAAAGACCGAACCTTTGATGGCATCTCTCGTATCGTCCGAAAACATCCCTACCTGTTCATCCAGAAGATGGATATGTGCTTTATCCGCCAGGAGAGCATTTCCTTCCACAGCCGTTTCATCCGCTCTCCACGGCTCTCCAAAAACCAGCTTTTCCCCGGTTCCATAGCGGGCATCCAGTTCCTTTCGAATCCTGTTCATCAGCTCCACATCCAGAAGTCCCATCAGGTCAAAGCGGAATCCATCCATATGGTACTCTTCGGCCCAGTACAGCACAGACTCCAAAATGTATTTGGCACACATTGCCTGCTCACTTGCCACATCATTTCCACAGGCAGATCCATTGGAAACACTGCCGTCTTCCCACACCCGGTAGAAATACCACGGCATCGTCTTCTGAAGCCAGGAATCCAGCGAATAGGTGTGGTTATAAACCACATCCATAATGACCCGAAATCCCTGTCTGTGCAGAGCCTGGATCGCTTCTTTCAGCTCCCGGATCCGAACTTCCCCATGAAATGGATCTGTGGAATAAGAACCTTCCGGCACATTATAATTCAGTGGATCATATCCCCAGTTGAATCCATCCGCTCTGCCCGCCTCATCTACAGATCCATAGTCATACACCGGCATCAGCTGTACATAATTGACCCCGAGATTTTTCAGATAAGAAAGTCCTGTCGGATGTTTTCCATCTCCATACAAAGAAGTATCTTTGCAACAAAATGCCGGATATTTCCCTCTTACCTCTACTGGAAATCCGCCGGATGCATCCCAGGAAAACTCTTTGACATGCAGCTCATAGATTATTTGCTCTGCTTCTTTTTCCGGCGCTTTATCTGATTCCCACATCACAGGATCCGTTTTTCTCAAATCCACCGCCATACTGCGAAGGCCGTTCACACCACAAGCTTTTGCATAAGGGTCTGCACTTTGAACCTGCTCTCCCTCTATCTTCAGTAGAAAATCATAATAGATTCCATGAAGAGACTGCTTTGTCTCATAGTTCCATATTCCATGCTCCTGCAGCTGCATCGGATGGATCTCAAATGCACTTCCGGCCTCTCCGTTCTTGTAAAAACAGATCTGTACTTCCTCTGCCACTGGCGACCAGAGCCGAAATGAAGTCCGCCCACTTGTGCACTCCATTCCAAGCTTTTCTGCCGGATCACAATACTGTTTCTGAAATTCTTCTTTTCGGTAAAAGTCTTTCCATTGCTTTGCTGTCTTTCCCATCCTTTTACTCCATCTATCCTTTGACTGCACCGGAAACACCGTCCACATAAAATCTCTGCATACACAGGAACAGAATTGCGATCGGTATTGAGATCAATACTGCCCCTGCGGCAAAGCTGGTGTACCAGCTGTCAATATATTCTTTTTCCAACATTTTCCACAGTCCGATTGCAATCGTATACTGGTCTGAATTTGCCCGGCAGATCACCTTTGCAAAAATGAAATCGAGCCACGGTCCCATAAACGATGTCAGAACGGTGTAGATAATAATCGGTTTACTAAGAGGCAGTGTGATCTTTGTAAAAATCTGCCATCTGGTACATCCGTCCAGAAGCGCCGCCTCATCAATGGCGATCGGAATCGTATCAAAGAATTCTTTCGCAATCTGAAATCCCAGTCCCGCTCCTCCGGAATACACCAGGATCAATGCCAGACGGATCAGATTTCCCTCTGTCAGCCCCATCGCCTTTAAAATAAAATACACGGCGATCATAGACATAAATCCAGGGAACAATCCCAGGATCATTGCCATGTTCATGTAGGGTTTTCGCAGCTTGAACCGCAGTCTGGACAGACAGTAAGAGACTGCCAGCACATAAAAAGTGGCCAGAATACAGGAGCATACCGCAATGATCAGCGTGTTGCCAAACATTTTCGGGAAATTCAAAATCGAAGTATCTGTAAATAATCTTGTATAGTTATCCAGTGTAAAGGACTGTGGGAAGAAGGTGGATACATAAGAACCTTTTTCCGCACGGAAGCTTGTGAGCACAACCCAGATGATCGGGAATATCCAAATTGCCGCAAGCACAGCCAGAACAATATGAACGATCGTATTGTTAATCATCCGTTTTCTTTTTGCTGAATGAAATTTCTTCTCGCCCATGCCTAGAATCCTCCTTCTTCTTTGTAAGATTTACTTCTTCTGTATGTAAACAGTGCACCAACTGCAAGAATGATAAAGGTCAGAATACCAATGACTGCACCAATGTTATAGTACTGTTTGTCAACCGTCAGCTTATACAGCCATGTAACAAGCAGGTCTGTACTTCCCGCCGTGGAAGACAGATCCGTGATCGGGTCTCCTCCGGACAACAGATAAATAATATTGAAGTTGTTCACATTTCCTGTAAATGTCGCGATCAGATACGGTGTCGTCACATACAACATATAAGGCAGTGTGATCTTGAAGAAAATCTGAATGGAATTTGCCCCGTCTACCCTGGCTGCCTCATAAAGATCTGCCGGGATATTCTGAAGAACACCTGTCAGCTGAAGCAGTGTATACGGAACACCTACCCAGATATTGACCACGATCACAGTCACTCTCGCCCAGGTCGGATCTGTGAAAAACGGGAGACTTGCATCCTGCGCGATCCACCCTAAGTTTCTTAACAGTACATTGACCTCACCTTCCGGCTGCAGCATGGTACGCATGATCAAAAGAGATACAAACATCGGCACTGCACAGGAAAGTACAAAACAAAATCTCCAGAATCCCTTTGCCTTTGTATCTTTCCGGTTGATCATGATTGCAAGGATCATTCCGAAAATATAGTTTGTAAAGGTTGCAAAGAATGCCCATACCAGTGTCCATACGAGAACAGACCAGAATGTACTTCCAAGGATACTGCTGGAATCAAACAGTGCCTTGAAATTATCCAGTCCCACCCAGTCAAACAGCATCAGATGATTGTCGATCTTGCTGTAATTCGTAAATGCCATACAGATCATGAAGATCAGCGGCAGGATCGTAAAGCCGAAAATAAAAATCATCGGTGGTGTCATCAGAAGTCTGTGCAGATTTTCATGAAGCAGAGATTTTAAATCTTCCCCGAATGTATTGACATGTTTTCCTTCTTTTGCAAGACATTCTGCCTTATATGCACTCTGAAGCGCACCTCTCCAGGCAAATACCATCAGCACGCTCACAAGGATGGTTGCCACTCCATATAACAGGATCAGGATCGACTGATCCCCTTTTGTGTACAGATAAACCTGACTCGCTTCGTCCCACACTTCTTTCTGCGGCACGCTTCCAAGGCCTCCCAGCATACTTAAAAATGTAATTCCATTCACTGCCATAAATACGATATATGCTACTTCAACCGCCAGATATAACAGGCCTTTTATTTTCTGTCCGTGTACAAAGTTTCCAAGTCCCATTAAGATCATGGATAACTTTGTCTCCGGTCCGCCCTTTTGTATCGCATTCCTACATGTATACGGCGTTGGAAATTCATTGACTCGTTTTGTAACTATTCCCCTCTTCTTCACCTCTTCTAGATTCCATCACTGTTCATTGCCTCGTTCATCGATCCCGTCTGCTCTTTTGCATTCTCATGCGTGATATTTCCATTTCGGATTCCTTTTCCCATGTTTTCTACCGGTACCCAGCAGTTATTCATCTTTGATACAAACGGCTGCAGGATCGATGTCCGGTTAAAGGTGTCATTCTGTGCCATAATAAGCGGATCTGCCGCAATGTTCTCCTGTGCAAGCAATTCCGTATTACATGGGATCACATTTCTCATCTCATAGTGTGCTTCCTGTGCTTTGGCAGATCCAAGATATAGTGCAAGCTCTACGGCAGGAACCATGTTTTTACTGTAAGGATTGACTCCAATCGCTTTTGATCCGGCATAGGACGTCATCTGTTTTTCTTCTCCGTTTAAGGTATATGTTGGTAATGCGGCTACTCCCATATTATCACCGAGCGCCTCTTTCACTGCATTGGCATCCCAGGAACCAGAAAACATGGCATTGATGCTTCCGTCACGCAGTCCTGCAATCCCGGAACCGTCTGCATCGATCTTAAAATTCAGATTATTTCGAAGATCAATCAGATAATTCGTTACTTCCACTGCATTTTCTCCGCCGAAATCTACCCCTTTGGATTCATCCGTTCCATCTCCGAACAACGTACAGCCATTTCCTACATAAAACGCCGGCAGATACCATGAGTTTGTAAACGGGAAAGACACGACACCTTTCTCAAGCATTGTATCCAGATTTTTTACATCCTCCTCTGAAAAAACGCTTTTATCATAATACATAAATCAGGTATTTGTCGTAAAAGGAATTCCGTACAGATCTCCGTCCTTTGTCAGAGACTTCAAAACTTCTTCTGAATTTGTTTTTTCAATCTCTTCTCTGTACTTTCCTCCAAATTTCGCCAGCGCATTGGCATCTGTCATTGTAGTCAGCGTATCATTTGCATACATAAATACATCCGCACTTGCTTCCGGATCCTGCGATACCTGACTCGCTGCCGTCGCTTCATCTGCAACTCCGTACACAAATGTAATATCCCACTGCGGATTTTCTTCTGCAAAGGACTCACACATCGTCTGCAGCCATTCGCCGCTTTCTTTTGACTGGTCCTCTGACGGAGACCAAACCATCAGTCTTACTTTTTCCTGCCCTGCACTGCTCTGGGATCCATTCCCGCATCCGGTCAGTCCACACACAGCCAGACTTGCAGCCAGCAGAATTGCACAAACTCTTCTCTTCATGTTCCCTCACCTTTCATTTTTTGTTTCGCATTGTTTCGTATATGATGATAATATCATTTCTTTCCTGTTTCGTCAATCCTAACAACGCATGGTATTCTTTATTTTCTACGTTTTTCATAGTTTTCGTCCTGTATTTTTATTCACTTTCAACAATCCATGTTTTTGCAAACAAGAAACTTTCCGAAACTCATTCTCTTTTTCCATGGATATTCATTGCATTTTTCACTTTTTTTCTATATAATGAAAAAAGGTTACTGTGAACAGTAACGAAAAAAGGACGCAGAAAGGAGCCCCAATGGCTACATTACAGGATATCGCTGATCGTCTGAATATCTCAAAAGGCACTGTTTCCAAAGCCTTAAACGGTGCACCTGATATCAGCGAAACTTTACAAAAAACCGTACTGGAAACAGCTGTTGAAATGGGATATACAAAAATTCGCCGCCAGAAGGCTGCGGAGAAAAAACTCTGTATTCTGATTGAAAACGTAGATTACAAAGAGTCACATCAATTTGGATATGAAATCCTGCTCGGCTTCCGCCAGCTTGCAGAACCTGCCGGTTATACCGTAGATATTGTAGATACTACTGAAAAACTGCAGAAAAGCACCCCGTACGATGTTTTTATGCTGCAGAACCAGTATCTGGGAGCCTTTGTCGTTGGATTTTCGTTGAATGATCCGTGGATGAAAGATTTTCAGACCAGCAGAACACCGACCGTTCTGTATGACAACTATATTATTGCAAATCCGAATATGGCATATGTCGGAATCGACAACAACGAAGGCATGGAACTCGCCGTCTCCCATTTAAAAAAACTGGGACATAAAAAAATCGGATATTTGAGCAGCGCTCTTGGTTCTCATATCATGCAGGTCCGCCACAAAGCATTTTTCCACGCTTTGAAGCAAAACGGCCTGAAGTCCGATCCGACCTGCGCAGGAAGTTCCTACTACATCACTCAATGTATGGAAAAACATCTGCCCAGGCTTTTAGACATGGGGATCACCGGCATTATCTGCAGCTATGATCTGATCGCCAATGCCGCGATGATCCAGTGCCAGCAGCTCGGATACAAAGTTCCGGACGAGATCAGCATCATCGGGTTTGATGATCTCCCGATCTGCACATATACTTCCCCGCCGCTGACTACCATCCGCCAGGAACGGATCCAGCTTGGCAAAAGTGCTTACTATGCTCTGGACAGCCTGATGAATCAAGTATCCATCGGAACACTTCTGTTACATGCAAAATTAATTGAGAGGGGATCGACTGGAGAGGTACTCTCAGACAAGTAATGATATAAAAAGAACTGGCGATTGATTTCAGCTTCAACCACCAGTTCTTTTTACAAATCATATTCTTTTAACAGAGTCTCCCGATATGCCTCATCCTCCACTGCCCGTTTCATATCGTCCATTCGCTGCTCTTTGAGTAATTTCTCATAAAGCGTATTGATTCTCCGTTCCCCTTCTTTATATCCTGTCTCATACATATCCTCTTCATATGCTTCCTGATTAAATGATGACAATACCATACTGATCACCTCTGCTTTATGCTTTCTCAAAATATCCACAAGCACTCCCTGTTCGATACAGATATCTACTGCCCGCAAAGTTGCTTCTTCTGGATCTTCATACATTTTTTTCTGCTCACGTACAATGAAAACAAACTGCGAGTACTCTCTCAGACGCCTGCACTTCTCCATTAGCTCCTGATTATGTCCATAATTGATGTTCAGCATCACCACCTGACACTCCAGACAGGGTTCTATGTCTTTTCCCGTCTTCTGAAATGCATCACTTAGTTTTAAAAGACTGCGGTCCGGCGCTTTTTTTGTCCCATTGTAAAACACAAAATACTGAGGAAACGGTAACTTTTTTAATCCACTGCTATATAAATTGATCTGTCCGTCTTCTATATATCCTTCGTACAAATGTGCCAGATAGATCAACCCCCGAATCGGAAGGTTGGGATTGTATGTACTCTGATGCTCATACAGGTTCAAGGTTCCTCCTACTAAAAATGAAATATCATTTTTTATGGAAATATAAACTGCATCCTCCAGTGTATTGACTTCCAGTTCTTCCGGATCACTATAAGATGTTCCATTCAGTGCATTGTACAAATCCAGCAAATCTTTCTTTTCGCTGAATATAAGCCGAAACAGGCTGTCTTTGTATTCCCTGTTTAAAGTTGGATACTTTGAGAAATTTTTTGTCTTCTTTTCTTCCATGTACTTTCCTCCATTATAATCATTTTTTTTCTGCAGTGCAATATCACTATCTGACGTTTCCATAAAATAACTGAATATTTCGGCTGATCTGCCGTTTTTTGATTCTTTGATTTGTTTAGACTTTTTCCTAAGATTACTAAAGATAAAACCATTCAGAGACAGTTTTTAATATGCTTATTGTACCCTTTTCCCTTTCCGTTTACAATCCCGCAATTTTCACAAAAACAGCAAAAAAATACGCAGGCCATCGTATCGCCCACGCATTTTTCATTTCTTATAATTCAATCCGTCCTGTTGTATCTTTATTGATTACGTAATATGCTGCGGATTCTTCTGGCTTCAGATAAAGTTTTACATCTTTCAGCTCGCCTACTTTATGCTTCAGCTCTTTTGTCCAGACTTCTTTTACTTTTTTCATCAGCTCTTTTTCTGAATATTCTTTTCCGGCAAACTGCAGATACATTTCACATTTTACTGCTGTTTTTGCTGCTGTCGTTGTCTTTGCAGAAGTTTTTCTTGCTCTTGTCTTTTTTTCTTCTGCTGCCGGCTCAGATTCCTGTAACACAGCTGCTCTTGTTTCAATTGCTTTTGTTGTGTCTTTCTTGGTCTCGATTGCCTTTGCCTTTCCTGCTTTTGTCTCAATCGCCTCTACTTTTGCAGGTTTTACTTCTTCTTTTTTCTCTGTCGCCTTTTCATTTGCAACAACTTTCTTTGCTGTCTGTGCTGATGTCACTTCTTCTGCTGTCTTTACCGGTGTCTGTACTGTTGTTTTCGCTGTTGTCTTAGATGCTCCTTTTTTTGCTGCCATATCAATTCCCTCCTGATAAAACACGAAACGGATATTGCTCCGCTTATCTTCCGGCTCTGCCGCAAACCACACGGCCGGAACATGACTGTTATCCCCTGCTTTTCGCAGGTTCAGCAAATATTGTACCTCATTTTTCCAAAAACGTCAAAAAAATATCAGAGCTCCGTTTTCTTTTCCTGTTCCCGTTCCTGATAACCTCTGAAAAAATCGGATAATTTATCCAGTGTCTGCAGCAAAATTGCAAGCTCCTGCTCCTTTAGATTTTCAATCACCGCATTGGTCATCTGCATATGGAAATTCTTATGATGCTCATATGCTTTCTTCCCTTTTCCGGTCAACTGGATATAGACCACCCTGCGGTCTGTCTCGCTCCTCTGCCGTGTCACATATTTTTTATTGACCAGGCTGTTCATGGACGTTGTCAGGGAACCCGCTGTAATTCCCAATGTTCTCGCAACTGCCGACATTGTGCTTTCCTCTCCCAGACCGATTGCTTCTATTATATGCATGTCGTTGTTGGTAATATCCTTAAATTCCTCTGTTATGATTGCTTTTTCTTCCAATTCCCAGATTTCGTTGAACAGGTGAACCAGTGTATCGTTAATGGTCTTATATGCATCCAAAGATGTATTCTCCTCTCCGTACCAACCACTTGTTCCTGTTCTTTATGCAAACAATGATGCCACCACTTCCTCTACGGTCTCAATCTTCGCTGCCTTCCATGCGTTGGCGCCGCAAAAGATAAGTCCGTTTTCTATGTCTCCTTTCACCGCGGCGATCAGGCTGTCTGTAATGCAGTATGGTATCTGAGAAGGGTTACATTTTGCAAGACATCTGTGACAGGAACTGTGTTCTATTTTCTCTCCAAGCATAACACGTTTCATGAGGGGATTCAAGATGGCTCTTCCCGGCATTCCGACCGGACTTTTCACAATGGCAATCTCATCTTTTACAGCTTTCAGATACGCTTCTTTATACCTCCGGTGGGCATCACATTCTTTTGTTGTAACAAATCTGGTTGCCACCTGAACCCCATCCGCTCCAAGCTGCTCCATCCTTTGGACATCACTTCTGTCATAAATTCCGCCTGCTGCGATCACCGGAATCCGGCACTTGTACTTCTTCGCATACTGCCGTACCACGTCCAGAATATTCCCGAACTCCATATGGTAGGCATCCCCTTTCCACTTGTCCAGTTCCGCCTCTGTAAATCCAAGATGACCTCCTGCAAGAGGCCCTTCTGCCACAATCAGATCCGCCGTCCTTCCATATTTTTTATCCCAGTATTTCAAGATCACTTGCGCAGAACGTGCTGTGGATACAATGGGCGCAATTTTCACCGCACTGCCTTCTGTCAGTGCCGGAAGGTCCACAGGCAGTCCTGCACCGGATATGATCAAGTCTGCACCTGCTTTTACTGCTGCCTTTACATGATCTGCATATCCTTTTAAAGCCGTCATAATGTTATATCCGATGATTCCGTTTTCTGAAATTTGACGTGCTTTTTGCATTTCTTTTCCAATCGCACGAAGGTTGGCCTCCTCCGGATGTTTATCAAAATCCGGTTCCCGATATCCGATCTGAGCAGTGGATATCACTCCGATTCCGCCGGCTTTCGCCACACTTCCCGCCAGCCTTCCCAGACTGATTCCCACACCCATTCCGCCCTGGATCAAAGGAACTTTTGTTATTTTTTCTCCGATTTTTAAGTTTTCCATATTTCACTTCTTTCTATGGTATTTTTATGTTGCTACATCTTCCGGAAACGCTCGTAACGCTGCGCCGCCAGCTCCTCAGGTGAGAAATTGCAGTGCGTGTCCAGAAACTCTGTGATCTTTTTTTGAAGAACAAAAACCACAGACTGCATGGTTTCTTCTGTATACACTTCTGGTTCCGCAATGACAGCTTCAATCACGCCAAGTTTCTTCAGGTCTGCTGCTGTCAATTTCATCACCGCTGCCGCTTCACTTGCGCGTTTACTGTCTTTCCACAAGATACTCGCAAACCCTTCCGGAGACAGCACAGAATATATCGCATTTTCCAGCATCCAGACTTCATCCGCGACTGCCAGCGCCAATGCACCTCCGCTTCCGCCTTCTCCAATCACAACGGACAGAATCGGAACCTTCATGGATGACATTTCAAACAGGTTTCTTGCAATGGCTTCTCCCTGCCCCCGCTCTTCTGCCTCTATACCACAAAATGCCCCCGGTGTATCCACAAACAGAAGAATCGGCCGTTTAAATTTCTCGGCTTGCTTCATCAGACGAAGTGCTTTTCGATATCCTTCCGGAGACGGCATTCCAAAATGATGCGCTACATTTTCTTTGGTAGATTTTCCCTTTGCCTGTGCGATCACTGTAACTGGAATCCCCGCAAACCTCGCGATTCCACCAATGATTGCAGTATCATCTCCATAACAGCGGTCTCCATGAAACTCCAGAAAATCGGAAAAAAGTATACGGATATAATCCTGTCCTACAGGCCGGTCATTTTTTCTGGAAATTGTGACCCGCTCCCACGCATCTTTTTCCTGTACAGACTGCTGTTCTTTTTCCACTGTCTGTACAGGCTTTTGAATAACAGGATTTTGGGCGGTATGATGCATCTGCAGAATATTTCCAAGAACCGTTCTCGTCTCTTTTCGCTCTACGATACGATCGATAAAGCCGTGTTCCAGTAAAAATTCAGAACGCTGAAAGCCTTTCGGCAGTTTTTCTCCAATGGTCTGTTCAATGACTCTCGGACCTGCAAATCCAATCAGCGCCTTCGGCTCTGCCAGGATTACATCTCCCAGCATTGCAAAGCTGGCAGTCACCCCGCCTGTGGTCGGATCTGTCAGCACCGAAACATAGAGAAGTCCCGCATCACTGTGCCGTTTTAATGCCGCTGCCGTTTTCGCCATCTGCATCAGAGATACAATTCCCTCCTGCATTCTGGCACCGCCGGAACAGGCAAATATAATCACCGGGAGCTGTTCCTTTGTGGCGCGTTCCACCGCTCTTGTGATCTTTTCTCCCACAACCTGTCCCATGCTCGCCATCAGAAACCGCCCGTCACACACCGCGATCACCGCCGGATTGCCCTCGATAGATGCTTTTCCGGTCACAACAGCTTCTGAAAGTCCGGTTTTTTCCTTCAGACTTTTTACCTTTTCCTCATATCCCCTAAACTCCAGCGGATTGACAAATTCCATGTCTTTCTCCCACTCTTCAAAGGAATCTTCATCCACAGTCATCCGGATTCTTTCATATGCGTGCACCCGGAAGTACCCCTGACATTTCGGACAGATATAGCCTGCACTTTTTACCTCTTCCGTCAGAATCGCAGCGCCGCATTTATTGCACTTCTTCAGAAGTCCTTCCGGAACTTCCGGCCGTTCGCTTTTCAGCGGAATATAACTTTTTCGATTTTTCTTAAACATATTCTGCAGTTTCATACACTTGCTTCCTTTTTACTGATTTTCCATTGTTTCAATAAATTCAATATCGGTATTTCCACTTACAAAATCGGGATGATGTAAAATGTCATACTGATAATCCACATTGGTCTGAATTCCCTCAATGATCACTTCACCCAATGCACTTCGCATTTTCAGAATTGCTTCTTCTCTGCTTTTGGCATGCACGATCAGCTTTGCCAGCATGGAATCGTAATACGGCGGCACTGTATATCCACTGTAGATCGCCGTATCAATCCGCACCCCTTTTCCGCCCGGCAGATAGACATCCGTGATAGTTCCCGGAGAAGGGCGGAAATTCTTTGCCGGATCCTCAGCATTGATTCTGCATTCAATAGCATGACCGTTTAAGGAAATGTCTTCCTGCGAAACTTTTAGCTTCTCTCCATCTGCGATCCGAATCTGCTCCTTAATCAGATCAATTCCCGTCACCCACTCTGTGACCGGATGCTCTACCTGAATCCGGGTATTCATTTCCATAAAATAAAAGGATCCGCTTTTCTCCAGCAGAAACTCAATCGTTCCCGCATTGGTATACCCTGCTGCCTTTGCCGCCCGCACAGCCGCCTCTCCCATTGCTTTACGCAGCTTCGGATTTAACGCCGAAGATGGAGATTCCTCGATCAGCTTCTGATGATTCCTCTGGATCGAACAGTCCCGCTCTCCCAGATGCACTACATTTCCATGCTTGTCTGCCAGAATCTGAAATTCAATATGACGCGGATGCTCGATAAAATGTTCAATATACATGGCATCATCACCAAAGGCATTTTTTGCCTCACTCTGAGCCGTCAGAAATGCTGACTCAAATTCTGCCTCTGAATATGCGGTACGCATTCCTTTCCCACCGCCTCCAAGTGCTGCTTTGATCATCACAGGATATCCCACTTCCCCGGCAATTCGTTTCCCGTGATCTGCTTCGTATATACATTCACTGCATCCGGGAATAACCGGTACATTGGCTGCTTCCATAGTCTGCCTGGCAATCGATTTATTTCCCAGTTTTTGAATCACAGAAGAAGACGGTCCGATAAAGATGATTCCACATTTTTCACAAAGCTCTGCAAATCTGCTGTTTTCTGACAGAAATCCAAATCCCGGATGGATCGCATCTGCACCGGATGTCAGCGTGGCACTTAATATATTTTCCATACTCAGATAGCTTTGTGCAGACGGCGCCGGACCGATACACACTGCCTCATCCGCCAGCTGTGTATGCAGTGCTTCTTTGTCTGCCTCTGAATAAACAGCCACAGTCAGAATGCCCATCTCCCGGCATGCCCGAATGATCCGGACTGCAATCTCACCTCTGTTTGCAATCAATATTTTTTCTATCATCTCTACTCACCTACCATAAATGTCAGCTGTGCACTGGCTACCACGTTTCCATTCACAGATGCCACTGCTTCCCCGACTCCTACCGGCCCTTTTCGTTTGATGATCTTTGTCTCCAGCTTCAGTTTGTCTCCCGGAAATACCATTCCTTTAAATCTGCAGTTCTGCACACCTCCGAAAAATGCGATCTTCCCCTGATTTTCCGGAACACTTAAGATCGCGACTGCACCGACCTGTGCCAGAGCCTCTAAAATAAGAACTCCCGGCATCACTGCTTTCTTTGGAAAGTGTCCCCGGAAGAATTCTTCCCGGTAAGTCACACACTTATATCCCACCGCAAATTCTCCGGGTTCAAAATCTTCAATCGCATCCACAAGTAAAAACGGATGTCTGTGAGGAATGATTTCCTGTATCTGTTCAATGTTCAATGCTTTCATATTCTGCACCTGCCTATCTCACGATAAAAAGCGGCTGTCCGTATTCTACCGGCGCTCCGTTTTCTACCAGTATTTCTTCTATCGTTCCGTCAAACTCACTTTCAATCTCATTCATCAGCTTCATTGCTTCCACGATTGCCAGAATCTTTCCTTTCTGTACCTGCTCTCCCACCTGTACAAACGGATCTGCATCCTCTGCCGGTGATGCATAGAAGGTTCCCACCAGCGGGGATTTGATCACATTTCCCGATTTTTTCTCCGAAGAATCCTGTGGCTGCTCTGATGCTCTGGCCGGCACAGACTCACTTTGCTCTGCAAGTCTGACTTCCCCTTTTTCTTTTTTTAAAGAAATCTTAAAGTCTCCCTCTTCATATTTGAATTCCCCGAGATTCGAGGATGAAACTGTCTGGATCAGTTCTACCAACTGCTCAAATTTCATATTATCTACACTACCCTTCATATTTTTTCAGCAACAGTGACGCATTGTGTCCTCCAAACCCGAGAGAATTCGTCAGCGCATATGTGATCTCTTTTTCAACCGGTGCGCCGATTGCATAATCCAGACTGCACTCTTCCTCTGTCTCTTTGGTTCCCATGGTCTGGTGGATGAATCCATCCTGGATACTTTTCACGCATGTAACAAATTCCACCCCGCCGGCTGCTCCCAGAAGATGTCCGATAATCGATTTTGTAGAATTGACAACAACCTGATCTGCCGCTGCTCCCAGTGCATACCGGATTGCTCTTGTCTCATACAGATCATTGTGATGGGTACTCGTTCCATGTGCATTGATGTAATCGATCTGCTCCGGCTGTGCGCCTGCCTCTTCCATCGCAAGCTTCATCGCCATCCCGGCTCCCTCTCCGTTTTCTGCCGGAGACGTAATATGGTACGCATCTCCCGTTGCCCCGTATCCGACAACTTCTGCATAAATTCTGGCTCCCCGCTTTTTCGCATGCTCCAGTTCTTCCAGCATTACGATCCCTGCTCCCTCCCCTAACACAAATCCATTTCTGTCTTTGTCAAAAGGAATGGAGGCTTTCTCTGGATCCTCAGAATCCGAAAGCGCGGTCAGCGCCGTAAATCCTGCCACGCCGCTTGGGCAGATACAGCTTTCTGCACCTCCTGCCACGCAGAGATCCAGATCTCCATATGCAATCGCACGAAATCCGTCTCCGATACAGTGGGTTCCTGATGCGCATGCTGTCACAACACTGGTACATTTTCCTTTGAATCCCAGCTGAATGGAAACATTTCCTGCTGCCATATTGGAAATCATCAGCGGAACCATCAGAGGATTCACTCTGGATGGCCCTTTCTGCAGAATTTTTTCGTAATTTGTCTCCACAGCCTGAAGGCTTCCGATTCCTGAACCAACGATCACCCCCGCCCGATACGGGTTCTCCTGGCTCATATCAATTTTCGCATCTTCAAAGGCTTCCTTTGCCGCGGCTACTGCATACTGAGCGAACGGCTCCATTCGCTTCGCTGCTTTGAAATCCATCCGCTCTTTTGCCGAAAATCCTTTCACCTCTGCCGCCAGTTTTACCTTGTATTCCGAAGTATCAAACTTTGTGATGGGACCGATTCCCACCTTTCCTTCACGCACACTGCTCCAGAACTCCTCCACTGTGTTTCCCACAGGTGTCACTGCTCCAAGCCCGGTCACTACCACTCTTCTTTTCATACTGTTCTCCTTTTCTACATTGCCATACCGCCATCCACATTCAATACCTGTCCGGTGATATATCCTGCTTTGTCTGATGCAAGAAACCAGACCGCTTCTGCCACATCTTCCGGATTTCCAAAACTCCCCAGCGGAATCTGACTTTTTGCATGATTCTGCACCTGTTCAGAAAGAACTTCTGTCATTTCTGTTTTGATAAATCCTGGAGCCACTGCATTGACTGTAATTCCTCTGGATGCGAGTTCTCTTGCCGCAGATCTGGTCAGCCCAATCACACCTGCTTTGGACGCACTGTAGTTTGCCTGCCCTGCATTTCCCAGAATACCGGATACCGAAGAAATATTGATGATCCGCCCTGACTTCTGACGAAGCATCTGCCTGGATGCAAACCGGATTCCGTTAAAGGTTCCCTTTAAATTCGTCTGAAGTACCGCATCATAATCGGATTCCGTCATTTTCATGAGCAGTCCGTCTCGCGTGATCCCTGCATTGTTAACCAGAATATCCAGTCTTCCATAAGTTTCTATCACATCTTTAAAAAATGCTTCACAGGCAGAAAAATCAGAAACATCACATCCATAGATTCCTGCATTTCCCCCTTGTTCTTTAATTGTTTGCTGCACCTGTTTTGCCTGTTCTTCATTGCCACGGTAATTGATGACAACAAAAACGCCCTCTTCTGCCAGTTTTTCTGCAATTGCTCTTCCTATTCCACGGGAAGCTCCTGTTACGACCGCCACTTTCTGTTCTAACATAATTCTTTTCCTGCTTTCTCAATATCTTCCCATGTGGAAACCTGATATACCTTCACATCACGGTTGATCTTCCGTAAAAATCCGGATAACGTACGTCCTGGTCCAATCTCTACAAAGGTATCCACACCCTGTCTAATCATCTCTTCCACACTCTGCTGCCAGCGAACCGGTGCTGCGATCTGCTGTATAAGCAATTCTTTTGTTTCCTCGATATCCGAAACATACCGCCCGGTCACATTCGTCACATACGGGATCTGAAGTGGTGAACATTCAATCTGATCCAGTACCTCTTTTAACTGTCCTGCCGCTTCCTGTAACATCGGAGAATGAAATGGACCACTGACGTTTAACGGAAGTACCCGTTTTGCTCCTGCATCCTTTAAAACTGCCCCTGCCTGCTCTACACTTTCTTTCCATCCGGTGATCACAATCTGCCCCGGGCAGTTATAGTTTGCAATACTCACTCCTTCAATTCCAGCGATCGCGGCTTCAATCTTTTCGGCATCCAGGCCAAGTACCGCAGCCATCGCGCCTTTTCCATCCGGAACGGCGTTCTGCATCAAAATGCCTCTCTTTCGAACTGCCAGGATCGCATCCTCGATCTGCATCCCTCCTGCCGAAGCAATGGCACAATATTCTCCCAGACTCAACCCTGCTGTTACATCCGGCTTCACACCGGCTTCACGCAGCACCTGCTCCATTGCCATACAGACCGTAACAAGTGCTGCCTGGGTATATTCCGTCTGATGAAGATTTTCATTTTCCTCAAAACACAAGGATTTCATATCCAGCTTCAGAAGCCCGGATGATCGGTCAATGATATTTCTCGCAATCTCGCTATGTTCGTAAAAATCTTTTCCCATTCCGGCTGTCTGCGCTCCCTGTCCGGGAAACATAAATGCTATTTTACTCATGCTTGGAAACTCCTTTTAACAATTTTTCTGCCTGCTCGGTGAGATTCTGTATGATCTCCTCACAGGAAAGTATCTCTTTTACCATTGCCGCAGACTGGCCTGCCATCACACTTCCATTTGTCACATCTCCGTCCACAACCGCTTTTCTAAGCCCCCCCAGCGTCAAAAGCTCCAGTTCTTCAAACGGAACCCCCGCCTGTTCTTTTTCCAGGTATATTTTTGTCATCTGATTGCGAAGCGCACGAACCGGATGCCCAGTGCTTCGTCCGGTGACTCTGGAATCAATATCTCTGGCTTTTATAATACAGTTTTTATAGTTTTCGTGAACCTGTGCTTCTCTGGATGCCACAAACCTGGTACCAATCTGTACCCCTTCTGCTCCCAGCATGAATGCCGCAGCCATCCCCCGTCCGTCTGCAATTCCACCGGCCGCAATGACCGGTACATTCACCGCATCGACTACCTGAGGTACCAGCACCATGGTCGTATTCTCGCCGATATGCCCGCCTGCTTCTGTGCCTTCTGCCACCAGTGCATCTGCTCCGCACCGCTCCATCCGCTTCGCAAGGGCAACAGACGCAACCACCGGAATCACTTTGATTCCAGCCTCTTTCCAGAGACTCATATATTTTTCCGGCGAACCCGCTCCCGTTGTCACAACCGGAACTTTTTCTTCTGCCACCAGCTCTGCCACTTCTTTCGCATAAGGGCTTATCAGCATAATATTGACGCCAAACGGCTTGTCGGTTCTTCTTTTCACTTCCTGAATCTGAGCGCGCACCCACTCGGCAGGCGCACTGGCTGCTCCGATGATCCCAAGCCCTCCGGCATTAGAAACTGCCGCTGCCAGATGACTCTCCGCAACCCAGGCCATACCTCCCTGTACAACAGGAGATTCAATCCCCAAAAGTGTGGTAATCTTTGTCTTCATGCCAGTATCCTTCCTTCTATTTGTGTGCTTCCAGATATTTTACAACGTCTCCTACTGTCTGAATCTGCTCCAGATCTTCCGACGGAATCTCTACCTCAAATGCTTCTTCAAACGCCATCACCATTTCAAACAGATCCAGAGAATCTGCTCCCAGATCTTCTTTAAAGGATGTCTCCTCTGTAATTGTTCCTGCGTCTGCTCCTAATGATTCTGCTGTAATTTCTTTGATTTTTTCTAACATAATTTTCTTCCTTTCTTTTACCATTCCAATAGACTTCCCGCCCAGGAAAGTCCTGCTCCAAATCCGGCAAGCACCAGCTTATCTCCCTTTTTGAGCAATCCTTTTTTGTTCCACTCATCCAGAAGAATGGGAATACTTGCCGCTGAGGTGTTTCCGTATTCCTGCAGGTTCATGGGAAATCTCGAAATATCCACTCCGGTCCGCTTTGCCGCAGCCTCAATGATCCTTCTGTTCGCCTGATGTAAAAAGAAATACGAAATTTCTTCTTTTTGGATCCGGGCTTTTTCAAGCAGCTCTTCCACAATTTCCGGCACCCTCCTGACTGCAAATTTAAATACGCTTTGTCCGTCCATCTGAATGTACGCTGCCTTTGCTTCATCCGGATGATCCCAGTTTTTTCTGTGCCGGCTGCATCCTGTCAGAACATCTCCTTTTGCGCCGTCCGAATGCGCAGCCTGCACAAACAGACCTCCCTTCGATTCGCGAAGCACCACAGCTCCGGCCCCGTCCCCGAACAAAATGCAGGTACTTCTGTCACTCCAGTCCACCATATGTGACATACTGTCCACACCGATCACCAGCACTGTCCTGTAAATTCCTGCCTGAATGTACGCCTGTGCAGTCTGAAGCGCAAACAAAAATCCACTGCACGCCGCATTCAGATCAAATCCCGCCGCATGCTCTGCATGAATCTCTCTTTGTACCTCACATGCCGTGCATGGAAAAACGTTCTCGGGTGTGGAGGTTGCCACCAGGATCAGATCCACATCCTCCGCCGGGATGTCTGACTGTGCAAGTGCTCTTTTCGCCGCCTCTGCCGCCATATACGAAGTCGTCTCATTCTCTGCAAGATGTCTTCTTGCAATTCCCGTCCGCTCGCGAATCCAGGCGTCATTCGTATCCACCAGATTTGCCAGCTCGTCATTTTCTACAATTCTGGCCGGCACATAGGAGCCGGTTCCGCATATTCTTCCTGTCATCTTTCTTCTCCATTATTTTTGTTTCAAAATATTTTTGCTTTAAAATACTTTGATAGTCAAACTATATCACAAAAAATAAATTTGTCAATCCTGTTTTTTCATTTTTAACAGTAACCAATAAACTGTCACTCTCCCCTTTTCAAATTGAAAACAATTGTAATATTTCCACGCATACCGTATAATAGCCCTTGGTATTTTCTGCGCATTGCAAGCAACTCTTGCTTGCTAAAAAACGGCAATTCATTTACATTGATTACAAATTCAAGCGAAACAAGAAGAGCAAAAATGAATCTAATTTCTATTGCCATTGGCGGAATCTTCCTTTGCTTTGGAATTGCCTGTATTTTTCTAAAAGCTGTGTCAGTAGAATATATTGATACACAGGGGATTTTACATGAAAACTTTTTCTTACTGCCTGTTGGATTTTTATGTTTATTCTGCGGTTTTATCACATTTCTTACAATCGGCATAAGAAATATCTTCTGCAGAATAAAAAAGAAATTTTGTTCTTAGATACAGGAAGGCTGTGACTCCAAACAAGTCACAGCCTTATTACGTTAAAATCTTTCTTCCTAATCCGATCCATACACCCATACACTTCCAGTTCATAAATTCTGACTGCAATATCGGATCCCTGGGTCGGTTTTTCAATGGTTGCTCCATCTTGCACACAAAAATTTTTTGCCCTATAATAAAATGTAAACATTTTCAGGAAGGGGATTTATATGAATTCGATACAAAAAGAAAATCCGCTGGGTTATGAAAAACTGCCAAGGCTGCTGAAATCTTTTGCAGTCCCAAGCATTATCGCAATGCTTGTCAGTTCTTTGTATAACATCGTAGACCAGGTATTTATCGGCCAGGGAGTCGGCTATCTCGGTAATGCAGCTACTAATGTTGCGTTTCCTCTGACCACCATCTCTCTTGCCATCGCACTTCTGATCGGCATCGGAAGCGCTTCACTGTTTTCCCTGAATCTGGGAGCCGGCGAAAAAGAGGACGCCGTACAGGTCGTAGGGACTGCATTTACGATGATGCTTGTCTTTGGTGTGATCTACGCCGTACTGATCGAGATTTTTCTCGTTCCGCTGCTCACCGCATTCGGTGCAACAGCTGAAATCATGCCATATGCCAAAGAATACACCCGGATCACCGCAATCGGTATGCCGTTTCTGATTGTCAACAATGGGATGAGCAACCTCGCCCGGGCAGACGGAAGTCCGAAATTTTCCATGACCTGTATGCTGATCGGTGCGATCATTAACACCATACTGGATCCGGTCTTTATTTTTATCTTTAAACTGGGAGTTGCAGGCGCTGCGTGGGCAACGATCATCGGACAGATTGTATCCTGTCTGGTTGCCGTCAGCTATTTAAAGCGATTCCGAAATGTGGAACTAAAAGCGCATTATTTCCGGCTTCACAGAAAGCTTTGTTTAAAAATCGCTTCCCTCGGCATGAGCAACAGTTTAAATCAGGTAGCGCTCACATTTGTACAGATCGTACTGAATAATTCACTGACCTATTACGGAGCACTTTCTCCTTACGGAAAAGAAATCCCGCTGGCAGCCTGTGGAATTGTTATGAAAACAAATGCGATCCTGCTGGCAGTCATCATCGGAATCTCTCAGGGCTCCCAGCCAATCATCGGGTTCAACTACGGTGCAAAACAGTATGATCGTGTCCGCGGCGTTTATAAACTGGCAATCCAGTGTAATCTGGTCATATCTCTGATTGGATTTCTTTTGTTCCAGCTGTGTCCACGCCAGATTATCTCCCTGTTCGGAACGGGAGATGCTCTTTATTTTGAGTTTGCCGTCAAATTTATGCGGATTTTCCTGTTTATGGTCCTCTTAAACGGCGTACAGTTATTATCATCCAATTTCTTTGCCGCAATCGGAAAACCAGTCAAAGGAATGCTGCTCTCCCTCACCCGTCAGGTTTTCTTCCTGATACCGCTGCTTTTCATTCTTCCGCTGTTTTTGGGAATCGACGGAATTATGTATGCGGGACCGGTAGCTGATGCCATTGCGTTCCTTACTTCTGTGTTCTTGATTTCACGCGAAATGAAGAAGATGAAACTGGCAGAAATAGCTAAATAATATGAATAATTCAAAAAAATAAAAAAATTTAGATTTTTTTGAATTTAGGGGTTTACAAATCGATTCCACTATGGTATTATACATTTTGTCAGGCGGACAGCCGACAAGAAACGCGGAAGTGGCGGAATGGCAGACGCGCTAGATTCAGGTTCTAGTGGGAGTTAATCCTGTGAGAGTTCAAGTCTCTTCTTCCGCACTGGATGAAAGACATTCGAGAGATCGAATGTCTTTTTTGTAATTTACCAATTTACTATTTTTCAATCTTTCCACTTCATCTCACATTGTACCTTCTATTATTTTATGATATTCTAAAAAAGAACATATGATATTAATTTTTCTCAATATGAATGGATGTGAATAATCATGACTACACGCAATTTTTATTGCGGAATCTGGAGTCTGTGCCTGATCCTGATTTTATGCCAAAAACCACTCCCCGCTTTTTTCGTTACAGCAGGAAATATCATCGGCGTCGTGATCGGACAATTCCTCGGTGATTTAATCCAGACAGAGAATATCAAAAAAAATCACAGATACTATGAATCCACAACAAATCTATGAACTGTACAATCATCCCGGAGTACCTCTGTGGCTGCTTGTCATCGTACTTTTTCTTATACTCGGTTTGATTACTGACTTATTTTTCAACAAATTTCATAAAAAGAGGGTATCACACGATCATCAAATCTGATGCTCGTGTGATACCCTCGCTCTCTATGTGCTCCTCTATTCTATCACAAACTCATAGACAATATCCTTTTGTGCACTGATGCGATACGGATCTTCCACATCACTGCCCCAACTGTCAATACCACCTACTCCACGTACTGATCCGCAGATGCAGACTACGGTTCTCCGCGGCAATGGAAGTTCTTCCTGATGCGTTGCATTTTCCAACTCTTCTGACGTATATGGGAGACAGGAAAATCCAAACTTTTCGCCGCATGCACGAAACGTAAGGCCGAATGTTTCTTCTGACGTATCCGAATTATTCAGCGTATCCTTTCGATATACCGTAACACATTCTGTCTCCATATGCATCCCGCATTCCTGGGGAACCAGATATGGCGTGACCGGAAGACCTTCCACTTCATATCTTCCATAAATTCCTCCCGCCATTCTGTCCGGATATGTTTCTCCTGACAGACCCTCATAGCAATATCCGACTGCCTTTGTCGGCATAATAAACCGCATTCCAAATACCGGCAGTTCCGGCAGTCCTTCTTTTCCATGATAATGAGCCAAAACATGTATTTTCCCATCTGCATGGACTGTATAGCTTACATCCACTGTAGTCGCAGGAACTGTGATGGTTTCATAGGTATATGTAAGCACCGCCTCCTGTACATATTCCTGATTGCTGTACACATTATTTTCCGGAGCATTGTGATTTTCTACCGCTTCTCCATCTGCCAAAAGCCGGAAACCGATACACTTTCGAAACTGATCTGCCCCCAGCCACATTCCTGATCTTAAAGGGAATCCGTTTCCTCTGTCATTATCCGTAGTCGCTCTCCAGAATGTGGGATACGGAGTTCGATACAGCCATTCTTTTCCTGCTTTTACAAGGGATTCCATCCCCCCTGTCTGTTTTGAGAAAATATAATGAAAATCCTCCCCATGAATTCCAACCGTCACATCTCCGAAGACGATTCTAAGTTTATTTCTGGAGTCCATAATAATATTTCACCTCCTGCATTGCCGGTTTTTCTGTTCGATCTGCAAATACGATTCCGTTTCCCGAAAATTCATAATCCGACGGACGGTCATCAAAATCTCCCCCATATCGAAGTACTTCACGACCGGCAATCTCATCTTTTACCAAAAGTGCCTGATCTATATAATCCCAAATGAAACCACCCTGATATTTTTCATACTGATCCAGCAGATCGATATACGATTTCATACCCCCAAGTGAGTTTCCCATATCATGCATATATTCACACAGGATAAACGGTTTTTTCGGCTCATTTTCCAGATATTCCCGAACACGTCCCGGCGGTGCATACATCTGGCTCTCTACATCGGAAATATTGTCTTCATAGTCTCTGTTTTGAAATACTCCTTCATAATGAACGAGACGCCCCGGGTCTCTCTTTTTATAATACGCATTCATTTCTTTGAGTACCTCTCCTGCATAGGATTCATTTCCAAGAGACCAGAATAACACAGATGTATGATTTTTAAACATTTCAAAATTCGATTTTACCCGATCCAAAACAACATCCTGCCAAAGCTCCACACTTCCCGGTACATTCCAGGACGGCTCAACCGCTTCCATCTTCTGCCAGGATCCGTGACTTTCCAGATTTACCTCTGCCATCACATAAATTCCAGCTTCATCGCAGCGATAATACCAGGTTGTACGATCCGGATAATGACAGGTACGAACCGCATTGATATTGTTGCGTTTCATACATTCAATATCATAAATCTCATCATTCTCTGAAATACATCTTCCACTTTTTGCATTCCACTCATGCCGGTTTACACCGTTTATGATCAGCCGTCTTCCATTTAGTTTTATTATTCCATCCTCAATGCAAATCGTTCGAAATCCCACCTGATAAGGAATTATCTCTATGAGGTCCCCCTGTCCGTCAAAGATTCGGATTTCCACCTGATACAGCTTCGGATCGTCACAATTCCAGAGTTGTACAGGTTCGTTGATCGTAAGATCCGCTCTGAAACTTTCTGATACGGAAGCTTCTTCTTTTGCAATCATCTGATGACCATCCAACAGACATATCTCTGCTCTGGCATCCGCATAGGATGCGGTCTTTCCCTTTGTTGTTTTCAATTCTATTTCCATCGACGCCTGTCTGCCGTCCAGTGCACACTTTGGACGAAGCCACAGATCAGACACATGTATATCCGGCAGCCCATATAAATTTACATCTCTGAACAATCCAAAGAACCGGAAAAAGTCCTGGTCTTCCAGAAAAGCCGCTGTACTTCGTTTATGTACCTCCACACACAGACGATTTCCGGTTTCTTTTACGTACCGTGTAATGTCAAATTCAGACACTGTAAAGCTGTCCTCCGCATATCCCACAAACTCACCGTTTACCCATACGTAAATTGCCTGCTCTGCCCCTTCAAAACTTAAGATCACCCTTTTTCCGATCAGAGCTTCGTCCAGATCAAAAAAGCGAATATAAGAACCTGTGGGATTATAAGAAGCTTCGCTGAACATCCCCTCTCCGGTATGATTGCACGTACCGGCAGGACGGCGATATTCATGTCCTTCCCAAGGATACATGGTGTTGATATAATGAATTTTATCATATCCCGCCAGCTCTATATGCTGCGGAACCTGAATTTCATCAAATCCGGAAATATCATAACCGTTTTCATAAAAGGAAACCGGACGTTTTTTTGCATTCACTGAATATTGAAATTTCCAGATTCCATTCAATGGCTGTTTTAATGTTTCCTGTTTGTCCTGATACGATTCCTCACTTTCAAAAAATTTGTGGTCACTGTGTGCATCCAGCCTGTTCACCCGGAATATTTCCGGGTGATCCAGCCATTTAATATCTGCCTGCATAATCAGCCCTCCTGTTATTCTTTTACAGCACCTGCAGTTACTCCTGCAAGAATATATTTCTGGAAGAATAAATATAAAACAATTGTCGGAATCATGATGATGATAATTCCTGCCGCAAGTGTCTGCCATGAACCCTGCTGTGCATTTGCATAATTCATAAGAAACGTAGTAAGCGTTCTCAATTGATTTTTCGGCATATACAAATATGGCACATACATATCATTGATGATCACAATTGCTTTGATAATACATACTGTCGCTGTTGCCGGTGCAAGCAGCGGAAAGATCACCCTCCAGAACAATCTGAAATAGGAACATCCATCCAACAGTGCCGCTTCATCCAAAGCAACCGGAAGTCCGGATATAAACTGCCGGTAAATATATAACTGCATCAAATCTGATGCGATATAGATCACAATAGGTGCTGCAAGAGTATTATACAACCCCAGGCTGTTAATGATACGAAATCTTGCAATTTCTGTTACAAAACTTGGAATCAACATTCCCAGGAAAAACAATGCAATGACAAATTTTTTCCCGCGGAAATTGAAACGCTCTAAAATATAAGCCGTCGTGGTTCCAAATACGACATTGAAAAATAGTGAAAATGCAAGAATGATCATTGTATTTTTCAATCCGATCCAGAGATATTTATCTGTCAGTACTTTTTCAAAGTTATCAAATGTAATTTCACTGAATGCAGGAAACGCAAGCGGCGATGTTGTATTGATCGCAGTCTTTGTTTTCAATGCTGCAAAAATCGTCAGTAATATCGGAAGTATTACAATCAATACCATTCCAAGACAGATGATTTGTTTCAGCACCTGAGACGCTGTTCTTTTAACCATGTTTCTTGCCCTCCTTCAAGATAATTCCATGAATCACCTTATTCTGTATGATATAAATCACAATGATCATAAACATGATCGCCATTGCCATTGTAGATGCGAGTCCGAAATCAGAGAATGTAAACGCCGTCTTGATCGTATACAATGTAAAAGTAGAAGATGCATATCCAGGTCCGCCTGCAGTCATAACAAACGGAATATCAAATACCTGAAGCGCTCCTCGGATATTGTCAAACAGTACAAAGTCTACCATCAGCATAATCGAAGGAATCTGCACATATTTGAACAGCTGCCATGTATTTGCTCCGTCCACTCTTGCCGCTTCTTCCACATCTTTTGGCAGTGACTGTAATGCAGCCATAAACAAAATGATGTGATATCCACTGAACCTCCACAAGGACACAAACGCCAGCACATAATTTACAATTTTCGGATCAGAAAGCCAGCTTCGAATCCATCCTTCCAGATTCAGTCCTGTCAGAATTGCATCAAATGCTCCGTTGATCGGTGAAAAGAAGTAAGAAAATGCATATGCGATCGCAACACCGTTGATAATATACGGCATAAACACCATCGTCTTATAAAATTTTGCCGCCCTTAATTTACTTGTCAGAAGAACCGCAAAAGCAAGTTCTACAAAAATCATCAGTAGGTGGATCACAAAATAAACCGCATTGTTTTTCAGTGACAGCCACAGATCCGGATTTTTAAACATATCAATATAGTTCTGGATTCCAACAAAGTTGCTTTTCAAAGAATATCCATCCCAGTCCGTAAAACTCATGCGCAGGAGATCAAATGCCGGAATCATTACAAATCCTATCAAAAGCAGCAGCGGAATGATCAGAGAGCCTATAATAAATTGCTTTCTTTTTTTATTTAATTTACTCATATTGTCTCCTTAAAAGTGGAAGGACTGCTTTTTTGCAATCCTTCCTAAACTCACCCTATTCAATCTCAAGTTTTTCTCTTGCCCCAGTCCACTTCTTATTCAACTCCGCAAACTTCTCATCAAGATCAAATCCTTCTGTCAGCATCTCTGCACCGAGCTTTTTATAATCAAATGTCGTTTCGTTCTGAATTGCTGTAAAATCATCTCCGCTGCCGCCATACATTACAATCTGTGCGTCCGGACAAAGTTCATCTGCTTCTGCAAGAACAGGATCTTTTTCTTTCGGGAAATTCTTCATAGAAGATGCAGATGTTATGTAATCGAGGTAATCCGGATACCATTCTTCTGAGTAAAACCACTCTACGAATGCCTTGGCTGCCTCCTGGTTTTTACTGTGTGTTGTCACACCCATAAACGAGTCTCCCTGTACGATTACATTAAACGGGTCTTCTTTGGTATCTCTTGTCGGCAGATAGAAGGTTCCAAGCCCTGAAATATCTTCTGTACCATTCTCGATATTCTGTTTTCCCCAGTCTCCGAGCGCTATAATCGCCGCATCCTTTGCACAAAACAGTGATGTTGCCTGGTCATTTCCGATTCCTAACGGATCTTTTCCCAAAACACCGGATGTAAACAGGTTATTAATCTTTTTATATGCTTTATTGATGTCCGTTCCTTCTGCAAATGGTTCATCCTGTTTTGCCATGTCATTCCAGTTCTGACCATTTCCAGATTCCAGTGACGGCATAAATTCCATAAACGGATAATCCGGCCACTCGTCTTTCAGGCCACACGCAAGTGCCATGAAATTTTTATTCTCTTTTCCATAATAATCCTGAAGCTTCTTTGTCACCTCTTCAAACTCCGTCCAGGTCGTCGGAACTTCAACTCCGGCTTCTTTAAACATATCCTTCCAATAGTAAACATATTCATATCCCGCTGTCATCGGAACTCCGAGAATTTTTCCGTCTAAGGCATATCCTTCTGCCAGTTCATTATTCTTTGCCGCTTCTGTATCAGAAAGGTCAATCAGATAATCCTGAAATCTGGATAATGTAAATGGCTTATTAAACATGATATCCGGAAGCTGATTTGCAGACGCTCTCATTTTCATTGTATTCCAGTATTCACTGTCATCTTTGATCTTTTCTACTTCAACATCAATATCCGGATATTTTTCCTGGAATTTTCCTACCATATCGTTTGATTCTATAAAATCATTTAAGTTATTATCCCAGATTGCAAATGTAAGTGTTCCGGATAAGCCGCCCTTTTCTCCTTTTCCTCCGCTTTCTCCACCTTCTTTGCTTCCACATCCTGTTACTAATACGGATGCGGCCAGAACTCCTGCCATTGCCGCAGCAACCAATCTTTTCTTTTTCATTTCCCTTGTTCCTCCTTGTTTTTGATAGCCTGACTTTATCATTTTTATGTGCAAAGCACTATTTCATTTCGTCACTTTTTTTGATTTTTTGTTATAATGATTTTTTTCTTTTTTTGATTTATGGTAAGAAAAATTGGCAGAAAGTTTGATTTCCTGCCAATTTCCATTCATTTTTCTGTATTACTCTGATTTTCTGTACTTCGTAGGACTGATCTCAAAGGTCTTTTTGAATACTCGGTTAAAATGTTCCACACTGTGATAGCCGACCATTTCCGCAACTTCATACACCTTAAAATTTGTTGTTTTTAAAATTTCTTTCGCCTTTTGCATCCGGATTCCTGTCAGGTAAGCAGATACCGTTTCTCCCGCTTCTTTCGTAAAGCGGTTTGAAAAATATTTTTCATTTAATCCTACATGCTCTGCCACCTCACTCAGTGTCAGATCCGGATTGTCATAATGATCCTGCAGATAGCGTTTTGCCAGAATGATCATATCATTCTCTGCCACATCCAGTTTGGATGCCGCATAGTTCAACAGCCAGTTCATAAAATTCGTGATCCACATCCGGATACTTCTTACATCCTGAATATGATCAATCTTTTCGGAATAATTATATTGCTTTCCGAATATTCCTGCGATCGTATCATTATTCTGTTCTGCCCGCTTTCCTGCTGCGATCACGATACCCTTTGCAAGCTTCTGTATCTCTGCCAGCGTAAGCGTCCTGATCTCTTCAAACAATTTTTCTCTTTCAAAAACCAGATTTTTTTCGTCCGCCAAAAACGCATATCTCACAAGAATTTCCAGCTTGTTTGAAGCCTCTAGGACAGGTTCTCCTTCATTTTCCAGAACTTGTCCTGACTCAATCCTTGCATCCTCCGGAAACAGATATCGAAATTCCATCCCCCTTTTCACCCGGTCTGCCTCTTTCTGAAATTCTTTCAGTGTCTCACAGCGTTCTCCCTCACAAATAAACAGATTTCTCCCAAATTCACGTTCTGCCGATCGTTGTAATTCCTGCAGCATCTGATGAAGACCGCTCTTGTAATCCTTCTCAACAATTCGATAATACAAATATAGCTGTGCAGAATTTTCTATATAAGAACAACACCTGGAAGCATATCTGGAGTTTTTACAGAATTCCTGGATTAAATCCTGAATTTTGATCTGTTCATTTCCTGATACACTGTGATCATAAATATATACTCCCAAAATTGTATACGAATCTTTGGAAAACGGCTCATACTCCTTTGCTGCCTCTCCCGGTGTCATGCGTCCTGCCATGATCTCCCGGAAATAATAGGACGCATTTCTTCCTGATTTTAATTTATCCTCATACTCATTAAAAAATACCTGCAGCTGCTTCACCATGGCATTAAATTGATGAATCATGCTTCGTATCTCAAATTGACCTGCTGCCTTAATGTGAACATCAAGCTGTCCGGATTCAACCACCTTTAATCCTCTGTTCATCTCCTGGATAGGTTTTACGATACTTTTTACAAAATAAGAGGAATAATAACTCAACAGTACAAACAGAAGAAGAATCACCAGCATCAGAACCACAGCAACCCTCCGAAACTCCTCTGTTAATTTCTCCGGTTCTATGTAATTTTCAATATACCACGTCGAATCATATACTTTGACCGGTGTCTTAATGCAGGTATATCCCTTTCCCCATTCATCCGGTTCTCCATCTACAGTTGTAAACAGGCAGTTCTTCTTTTCATCTGTAATCCTTGCAATTCCAAGCCGATTCTTTCCTGCCAGATAATCCCGGTTGTTTTCTTTGATGCGCTCTGCCACCTTAGAAGACTGGTACAATTCTACCATTTTAATTTTACCGCTTTTATCTGTAGTAAAATCCGGAGACAGCGCACCAACAAGAATGAACATATCTTTCTTTCCGCCTACGAACAACTCTCCGCTTGACTGCGTATCAAAACATCCGATATACACCTTCTCCTTATTCTTCAATGCATTATGATACCAGGACATTTCTTCTACCCTTTGTTTTTCTCTTGTTATATAACTTTTCAAAAATGTATCTGTCCCGTCATTCATCAGAAAATAGAGCGCAATCACTTCTTTATTCGGCATTAAATAAAGATTTTCCATTTTTTCAAGTTCTTCTCTGTTCCTGAATTTTTCTCTCTGATCTTTCGTATCGGTTCCTGCCGCATACCCCAACATTTCATAGTCATTTGCATAGATGATCGTTGTCATACGCATAGACAGTTCATCGATATCTGAAGTCAGATCAGCAATCACTGTCTGCTGCATCTGTTTTACATTTTCTATTGCCTGTTCTTTATACTGCTGATTTAATATAGAAAAAGACGCCAGAAAAATAATAAATATCGGAAGTCCGATCAGTCCGCCCAACATGATATAATATGTTTTTTTCAATGACATTTTTTTCCATTTCCGTTTCCACTCCCTCATGCTTTTCCCCATTCCTCACTTTATATTCACACTGTTTTCATCATAATCTCAATGGTCTGATTCGTCAATAGCCTCTCCTCCTGTCCCTTCATCCAAAAAAGAACCCCGTCTCCGGGATTCTTCTTCCACTTTTATTCTAAATATAGCCGCCGTATCCTCCGCCGCTGTAACCTCCACAGCACAAGCCGCTTCCGCCGCAGCACAGATTGCACATCATATTTGCAATACACAGCTTCATACACCAGTCTCCGCCTACAGAATTTGGATATCCATACATACTCTGTCTCTGCTGATACCAGCCTCCGCCGCCCTGCAGCCGCTGCAGAAGCATCTGATACTGCATGTTCTGCGGCTCCAGCCGGACTGAGCCGGACTGCTTCTTTTGCATGTTCCAGCGCCGTCACGTTATTGCCCGCACCGGAGTTCGCCGATGCACTGTAGAAATACCACAGCGCTCCACGCTCTTTGATACTGCTTAATACATTGAGCGCCTCCGTATAATGCCCGCTCTGAATATAGTTTGCAGCCGCTCTTAAGTACTGGCTGTTCTCATCCCCGGCATCTGTTCTCTGCTGATTCTGATACCAGCCGCCATATCCCGCACTGCTTCCCGCTCCGGAGGAATATCCACGGGAACGCTCATCCATGATCTGCTGATATGCCTGCTGTACTTCTTTAAACTTCACTTCCGCTTCTTCTTTCAGCGGATTATTAATATTGGCATCCGGATGATACTTTCTGCTCAGTGCCCGGTACGCCTTTTTGATTTCTTCGTCAGAAGCATCTTGTGATACTCCCAACACATGATATGGATCTGTCATTTTCCTTTGTCTGCTCCCCTTTATGTTCTATCCCTTTATGTAATCTCAGCTCTTCTTGATAAATGTTGTCCCGCACTTCGGACAGCGGATCTCTATCTTTCCTTTGCCTCTCGGAATCCGGATTTTCTGCTTGCATCCCGGACAGGTATAGATATGATAATCCTTTCTCTGCGCCATCAGATTTTTCTGACTTTTGAAAAATCCGCGTATCTTCGCTGTCTTGTTCAGGAATCTTACGTTCTCATCATAACGCTTTCTCACATTTCTGGAAAACATCCGGAAATATGCATAAATGAGACATCCCCAGCCAAGCAGGTAAAATACCATTCCTATCACATGGTCTCCTGAAAAGACAGGTGCAAAAAATGCCAGAACCAATCCCAACACCAGCAAAACCTTGCCGAGCGTATCCAGCACTCCGTATCGTCCCTGCATAAATCTCATAAATTTTTCTTTCATTGTATCGATTACCGCCTTTTCTTAAATATAGAAAACATTGTCTCTCGTTTTTATCCGGCTGTCAATAAAGCAATCCTTAAATTACTATAAACTTTATGGCAGCCGGTTGTTTCTTAAGATTCTGTATCCTGATTCAGCATATTCTTACACTTCTCATTTTCCACAAGATACACGATCTTTGAATCGGAAAGCATCACATACCGGTTTCCGTTTCCGTCCTCTTTTCCAAAATACAATGTCACGGTCTTTTCTTTCTTATTATTTGTATATGTCACGGTTTCCGTTGTCCGGCTCTGCTCATCCAGTCCGTACTTACTCAAGTCGTTCTCTTCCACGGAACAGTCAGCTGCATCCTTCAATGTAAGGACTCCAAGCCCTCCCGCGATTGTTGCCATACTCTTGGCATCATCGTCATTCTCTGAACTGTACTTTGTTTTCTCTGTGCCCTGACTGATGACAACCTTTTTCAGATTACCGCTTCCAATCGTAGGGAATGTATCAAGCTGTGCCATGTCTTCCATACTGTACTGAAGATCTTCAATAACACCGGTGCTCACCGTATAGATTTCTTTTTTCTCATTCAATGTCAGATAATAAGAGTCTCCTGTTACATTTCCGAAATATAATGTTGTCTCATTGCCGTCCTGATCGGTGAGAACTACCGTATATGCCGGATCCTCCAGACCATATGCTTCCAGAGAATCCCCATCTTCCAGCTTTCGGTCTGCCTCAAGCTTCCGGAATGTTTTTTCCATCTTTTTCGGATAGCTTTGAGCCAGCGGAAAATCTTTGTCATTCTTGTCGTACCATGTACCGTCTTCTTTTACAAGCTGGATTTCTCCATTTCCCACGTCAAACTGAATCTCAGAAAGCTTTCCTAAATCTGTGACATAGATTTTTTTTGCCTCTTCTTCCTTCTGCTTGCTTTTTTCCTGATTCTTTCCGATCACAACCACGCCTGCATAGACCACGAGCAGTACTGCAAGCACAAGCAGCAGGATCAGTAAAGGATTTCTTTTTTTCTTCATTGTCCGCCTCTCTCCTTTTGGTTTTCTATGCTTTTCTACGCTTCATCCAAACTGCAAATCCTGACAGAAGAATTCCAAGCGGAAGGATAAAGATCACAAGAAGACTAAGAAGTCCTGCATGCTGCATCGTATTGTAGACCGGTGTCAGACTTTTCGCTTCGATCGACAGATCCTTCGCCCCGTCAAAATTCGCAGCCACTGCATTCATAAACAGTTTTGTATTTTCAAGCTGCGGGAATGTATCTGTAATCTCCGAAGCAATCAGACTTCCTGCGCTGATCACGGTAAACCGGGAGGAATCTTCCACTGCCACGGCGCCAAGCACATAGCTTCCTGCCTGACTCTGACTGTCTTCTGTGACTGCATACGCATTATCTGATGTAGTCATAAAGGATGTCGTAGAAATACTGTCACGCTCCGGATCTGTCAAGGTCATTCCGTGTGTATTCAGAAGCAGAACCATCTGCGATTCCATTCCATCTGTCAGATCGCCTGATGCAGTCAGCTGCGGGAAGAAGCAATAGTAATTATTCTGATAGCTTCTCTGTGTATCTGCAATATAACCGTCTGCAGCTTCCATTCCGTATGTTTTCATGATCGATGCAAGATTCGGAAGCTCTGTGCTGTTCGTATCTCCCAAAAGAAGCATCATCTTACCGCCGTCTTTTAAATATGACTCCACGGAATTTTTCTCATCTGCAGTAAGATCCGAGGTCGGAGCATACATCAGAAGCAATTCGCAGTCATCCGGAATTTCCGGATTCATGACCGTGTTTAATCCTTCCAGCGTATAATTATTTTTATCCATCAGATCCTGAATTGTAGAAGACAATGTCGTCTCGCCATGTCCGGATGTCTGATAAATTTTGCGTACCACATCACTCGTTACGTAATTCACCGCACTGCTTAACTGTCCTTCTCCGTCAAATTTCGTCTCCGATGCACTTCCTGTGTAATAGTAGGAAGACATATCCGTAACAATGATATCACTGAAAGAAACTACTTTTTTCTTTCCGGTATCCTGGCATGAGACTACAATACTGTTTTCGGACGCATCATTTTCTGTCAATGCCGAAGGATGCAGCACCGGATCGATCCATTCCACAGAAATTTTAGAAGACAATGCCGAATACTTACTTAAAAATGTAACGATTCTTTCATCGGCCTCTTCTTTGTTTGCCAACACTGTAAATTTCACTTTGTGATCCATGTTCTTGAGCAGCTTTTTGCTGGTCTTGGAAATCTCATAAATTTTTGTACTGCTGACATCCAGATTTTTATATTTTTCCGGAATCTGTCCTGCGATCAGATTGACGATCACGATGATCGCAATGACCAAAGCCGTGATTCCCACACTGTATGAACCATTTCTGGACTCTGACGATCTGAATAAATTCTTAATTTTCTGCATATCTCGCTCCTCCTAACTCCAACGCCTTTTCTGAATTGTCTGTATCGTCAGAAATACAAATATGATCAGTATCGATACATACAGAAGCAATCCGCTGACATCCACAATATTGCTGGACGAAATATTCATAAAGACATCCGCAAGAGCAAGCCGTCCCAGGAGTTTCGTCAAAAGATTCTCATACAGACTGGATTTCACAAAATATACGATCAGCGCCGCCGCAATTCCCACTGCTTCAATTCCGGCCGCAAGCATCCAGTTTTTCGTCATATGATAAATATAAACAACGATCAGTGTCAGGATCAAAAGGATTCCGATCATTCCGCTGAGCGCCGAGCCTGGCAGAAAAGACAAGATTCCGTCCCACAAATACAACAAAAGCAAAATTCCGAACGTACTGATAAATGCAATGATCTGGCTCTCTGTCAGAGACGACATAAACATCCCGATCGCCAGATACACACATCCCAACAGGAAGAATACCGCAATGGAGCTGTAATCTACCAGAAGATATGCCGTTCCCTGCAGTTTGATCAAAAGCGGGAACAGGCAGAAGATCACATTCGGAACTGCCAGTACTGTCACCATGGCGAAATATTTGCCAAGCACTACTTTTGTCAGACTTACCGGCGCTGTCAAAAGCAGCTGATCTGTTTTTGTTTTCCGCTCTTCAGAAAAACTCCGCATCGTCAGAAGCGGGATCCCGACCAGAAATACGATCAGGGAGCCTGAGAGTGTGTAGGAGAAGTAAGGATACCCCGCATTCAGATTGTATGCCATAAAATAAATTCCCGTAAACATCACCAGAAACGCAATAAATACGCACCCTGTCATGGAATGAAAATAGGACTTCAGTTCTCGTTTATAAATTGCCAGCATTTGTCCGTTCCTCCTCTCCGACTGCATCGTTTTGTGTCAGTTCCAAAAATACTTCTTCCAGGCTTATCCTTGAAGTCTGCAACTCCAACAGAGGACATTCATTTTTTGCAAACGCAAAGAAAAGCGCTTCCCGGATATCACATCCGCCTTCCGTCTGTATTCTGGCACTGCATGTTTTGTCCGCCCGTTCCTGGGTATGGATATTACTGATATGCTCTACATTTAACAATATCGCCCGAACCTCGGCTGCACTGGCTTTTGCCAGAATCTCCACAGTTTCGGTTCCGCTCATCTTTTCCTCCAGTCTGTCCGGTGTATCACTTGCCACCAGTTTTCCCTTGGATATGATCAGAATGTAATCGCACACTTCCCGTATCTCAGCCAGAATATGCGAGCTTAAAATAACGGTATGTTTTTTTGCAAGTTCCCGGATCAGCTCACGGATCTCAATGATCTGCTTCGGATCCAGACCGACTGTCGGTTCATCCAGAATGATGATCTCCGGAAATCCGAGGATTGCCTGTGCAAGCCCCACTCTCTGCCGGTATCCTTTGGACAGATTGCGGATCAGACGCAGCTTTACATCCTCAAGTTTTGCCATTTGAATCACCTCATCGATGGCAGACTCTCTCTGCTGTTTCGGAATCCCTTTTAGTTCTGCAGCAAATTCCAGATATTCCATCACCTGCATATCCACATAAAGCGGCGGTATTTCCGGCAGATATCCGATGTGCTTTTTTGCCTCATTTGGCTCCTTTAAAATATCATGTCCGTCAATCAGTACTTCTCCCTCTGTGGCTCCAAGATACCCCGTCATAATATTCATCGTGGTAGACTTTCCTGCCCCGTT
>OBYF01000267.1_pt1 | contig 40827 bp, 28 predicted proteins | sample 1495471 | NCBI WGS metagenome assembly OBYF01 (sample SAMEA2580185, study PRJEB22360) | human gut metagenome | biome: human gut; feature: human-associated habitat; material: faeces | place: Denmark | collected 2008/2010
ATATTATTTATTTTTAAGAATACCGCTATATATTGTGGTTGTATTTATTTTACACATAGGAGGTTTACCGTTGGCTAGATTTACGGTATATAACAAGATTACATCTCCAGAAAAACTAGCATTGGTCAATAAAGATAACAAAGATTTAGGCAATGAGTGGTTAGATTACCTTGCTTCTGTTGATCGTGCGCAGAGTACAATCAAAGGTTATCGCAATGACTTAGATATTTTCTGGTGTTGGAATCTGGAACATAATAAAAATAAGGATTTCGCAAAATTAACCAAACGTGATATTGCTAAATTTCAAAATCATGCAATTAACGTATGGGGATGGAGTCCTAAACGAACAAGACGTGTTAAATCATGTCTTTCTTCTTTATCTGATTATATCGAAAATATGTTAGACGAGGAAGAAGAATTTGAAGGATTCAGAAAAATTGTAAATAAGATTGAGAATCCTGCAAATGAGGCAGTGCGTGAGAAAACGATTCTGCCAGATGAAAAAGTTGATGACTTATTAAAAACTCTTGTCGAACAAGAGAAATATGAAAAAGCGTGTGCTATCGCTATTGCTGCTTATTCTGGAATGAGAAAATCTGAAATCATTCAGATGAAGATGTCTTATTTTACCGAAGATGCTCTTGAATTTGATGGTGCTTTATATAAAACGCCAAAGATTCGCACCAAGGGTCGTGGTAAATTAGGTAAGCAGTTAAACAAATTTATCCTTGTTGATGTTAAAAAATACATTGATTTATGGGATAAACAACGTAAAGAACTTGGCGTTGACATTGATGATATCTTTGTAACGAAAGACAAAAATGGTTGGCATCGTAGATCCAATCTTGACAAATGGACAGCTGAATTTTCAAAGATGTTGGACGTAGACTTCTACTACCATTGTATGAGACATTATACTTGTACTGCTTTCGCAAAGAAGAATATTCCGATTGATGTTATTAAAGAATTCTTTGGATGGTCTTCTACGGAATTGGTTGGTATTTACAACGATTCATCCGCAGAAGATGACTTCGGAAAATACTTTACAAAAGACGGTATTAAAGAAGGAAAACAAGGTTCTTTGTCTGATTTGTAATATTGGAAAAAGATACCTGTATACATACAATATATTACTATGATATACTCAAACTCGCAATGATCAATTACACAACAAAATCTATGACGTAACACCACTTATATAGTAGGAGATGATGTTATGATGATAGAGAATAGAAAAAATTACTATACACTTATTTGTGCTGAATGGAGTATGTATGGCGGAGGAATAGTTATACATACAGAGGTAAATGTTGGTTCAGTCATCGAAGCACATGAATATGTTTTATCACATCTTTATGACTTCCCTACTGGTACATGGGTACTGAAGCCATGTTTGACAGCAATTAGTTAAACAATAAGTAACAAGTAATTGATCGTTGCCTTAATCGGACGGTTGGTATAATGGAATTATACTGGTCTCCAAAACCAGAGATCGGGGTTCGATTCCCTGACCGTCTGCTAATTATATACTGAAACGTAAAGAGTCTATTTTTTAGGCTCTTTTTTGTTATGCACAAAATTATGAAAGAGGTGAGTAAATGGATTTTCAAGCCGTCATTAAAGCAATACTTAATAAAGGTGATGTTGAATCTCAATTGGCTGATCTTGTAAAAGACAGGGATGTTCATATTAATCCTACTGTCGGGACAAGCGGATCAACAAATACAACACTTAATAACCAAATTAAAAGACAGGCAAATGCTCAGGCAAAATCATATGTACAATATAGTAAATCTGCAATTCAAAAACAGATGAAACATGCTTCTGGAACATTTTATTCTAGCGGTGAAACATCTATTGATAAAGGTCTTGTTAAACGTGCAAAAGATCAGGCTAAAGAAATGGAGTCTGTTACAAGACAAATTGCTAAGCAAGAAAATGTCCCAACCCCTACTGCTTATCAATACGCCAATAAAGCACTCAAAGAGCAAGAAAAAGCAAAAAATAAAGCATTAAAGGATCAGGCTCAAGCTGATAAAAAATATCAAGCAGGACAGAAAAAACTAAATGAGAAAGCTGCCAAGATTGAATCTGATATTCAAGCAAAGAGATTTGCTTCTAAATCTGGAAAATACCAAAAACAATTTTCTGGGTATGTTGATAATAATAGCAAAGAATATAATGCCTTTTTGAGCAACATTCTTGACTATGAGAAACAACGTAAAGAAGTCAATAAAATGTATGGGAACTTTAAAAAGGACCCAACTATAAAAAATCGTGATCTTTTAATTGATGCTCATTCAAAACTTGAGCAGTATGATAAAAATGCTACAAATAGTCTATCTTTATTAAACTCTTCCCCTAATAAAGTATTGAAGAGCGATATAGAGAAACAAGCTAAAAAACAAGCCAAGCAAGAGGAACAATATAGTAATTGGTTTAATCAAGCTCTTTTAAAAGAACAAGAGAAAAAAGATTCTTATGTACAAAATGTTTCTAGGAATCTTGGGAATAAATCATATGATGCTAATTTAGCGGCGCAGCAGAATAAATTAAATAGTTATTACACAGGTACTCAAGAATATAAAAATGCAAGTAAATCTTTTAAGGAATATGAAAAGAATGTACAAGATTTACAAAAATTACATGCTCAGTATCAAGCAAAGCCTACTACCGCTAATCAGGGTGCAATCATTCAACAGAATGAGAAAGTAATTCAATCATATGAAAAACTAAATAATGAGATGAAAATTCTCAACTCAACTCAAACAAAAGCGCTGAATCCTGGAGAGGGTACGATTCAAGCAAATAAGATCAGAACTTATTTAGAGAATAATACAAAAGCTGCAAAGGATTATGGCGCTGCCTTAGAAGAGATTGCAAAGAAGTCTGAATCTGCAACAACCAAAGGTGAATTGCAAGGAGCAAATCAAGACTTTAAGAAAATACGGTCTGAAATTTCTGCAAAAGGACTTACTGGAAATTCAATGTTTTCAGAAGTTAAGCGTGGATTTAGTCAGATTTCTCAGTTTGTAGGAACATATGGTATCTTGCAATCTGGTATGAACAAAGCACAGGAAATGGTGCAAAACACATACGATGTAGATAGTGCCATGACTCAGCTTCAGATGGCTACTGGTGTATCAAATGACAAAGCCAAAGATTTGATGAAAACATATTCAAATATGGGGCATCAATTAAAGGCTACTGGTACAGATGTTGCTGCTTCTTCTACTGAGTGGATGAAACAGGGACAAAGTGTTGAAAAGTCTAATAAACTTGCAGAGAGTTCTATCAAACTTAGCAAGGTTGGTGGACTATCATCTGAAGATGCTACAAAGTATTTAACTTCTGCGAGAAAAGGTTATGGTGTTACAAGTGCCGAAGATACCTTGAAAATCGTAGATAAATTAAGTTCTGTAGATATGGCTTCTGCTACTGATGTTGGTGGTTTGGCAGAAGGTATGTCAGAAGTTGCGACGAATGCAAATTTAGCTGGAGTTAGTATGGACAAACTCTTGGGCTATTTAGCAACTATCGGTGAAACAACTCAGGAAGGCATGAGTTCAGTCGGAACTGGTTTGAACGCCATTTTCTCCCGTATGGGAAATATCAAACTAGCACGACTTAAAGATTATCAAAATAATGGCGAAGACCTAGACATTTGGGGCGCAGTGGCATAATACATAAACCACTGTGGCAATTCTTTCTTATGATCATATGAATTTTCATATGTGCTTAAAAGCCGAGGGAACGGTCAATAAGGAGGAAGGATATATTTATATCTGCCTTGAACGACTGAGCGAAAGAAGGTCATTTCGATGACTATGCGACAGTCTGAACACACTTCTATATTTCCCATAATTCCTTAAGAAGTGGAGTTGCGGTCAAGTGTAAAGACACTTTTGGAAGTACCGCAACCGCTTCTATGTAATGAGTTTATTTCTTGTTATATAGAAGTCATATTGTCTCATTCTACAGGACAAAGTAACAGCTTGGAGTGATGTAGAAACAGTCTTAAAAGGTGAAGGAATTAACCTAAGAGACAAACAAGATAAATTCAGAAATTTCGGTGATGTGCTTGATGAAGTCGCTGGCAAATGGACTAGCTACAGTGACGTATCTCAAAGAGCAATTGCAAAAGCGATGGCTGGTAAACAAAGATTGGTGCCTGAACATACGGTGACGTATGAACGACGCTTTCAAAATATATCGTTAAGAATGATGCCATATCGGAAGAGAGCTGGGGACAGAGAATTCCGAGGAAAGACTGATATTTTGGTGAGATGTGCATAAGCACGTCTTTTTATTTTACACAAAAGGAGATGATTATATTAAAGTTGGGAGAAATCCATTTACTGATGAAGAAGAAAAATATTTAATTGAGAACTATGCTACAGCTACATGGGAAGAAATACTCAAACATATACCAAATAAACGAAAAGATTCGATTGCACACAAAGCTATGAAACTTGGTTTGGTGCGTCGAAAAACGTGGTCAGAAAAAGATGTAGATTTATTGAAAGAGGCTTATCCGTCTGATTTGTCTATTGAAGAAATTTCACAACTAATATTTCATGGTAAATATACCGTTGGTGCTATTCGAACAAAAGCACATAAATTACGATTAGAAAAGTCGGCAAGATGGACAGATAAAGAAATGGAATTACTATTTAAATATTATCATATCTTGCAACCAGGAGAAATGGAAAAAATGCTACCAAGACATCCAAAAGGAAGTATTATTTGTAAAGCAAACGAAAATGGACTTGTTTCGTTTCGGTATTGGGGACAAAACGAAATTGATTATTTATTAGAACATTATTCTACTCAGTCAGATGAGGAAATTGCACAATATTTACATAGAACTTCTGAGGCTGTTCGTGGGCAAAGAGATCGTATGAAATTATACCATCCAATTGAAAGATGTGTTTATGAAGACATTCCAAAATTTTTAAGACATAAAATTAGACCATGGCGTAGAAAATCAATCGAACATTGTAATAATCAATGCATTATAACTGGTAATAAAATTTATGACGTACATCACTTGTATGGATTTAATTTGATACTATCTGAGACATTAAAGAATATTGATTTCCCTTTAAAAGAAAACTTTACCGATTATAGTAAAGAAGAATTACAATATTTAACTGATGAATTTTTAAAAATGCATAATTCATATCCGCTTGGAATTTGTATTGATCGAAATTTACATAAACAATTTCATAGTATGTATGGACATGGAAACAATACACCAGAACAATTTAAAGAATTTTTAAACAAACAAAATATCAGAATCCGTAACGACTATGTGCTGGCACAGTGATGTGTCAGCCTACGCATCATATCTTATATCCATAAGATAAAGATAGAGTCTGCTCTGCATTTATAATCCTAAGCTAGTCCCTTAGACGAAGATGCAGAATCAAGAAGAAATTCTTGGTCGCCACATATTGGATTGTGTGGTATTATGCAAAAAAACGCATATAAAGTAACAAAAAAAACCAATCATATGGAACAATTTCTAGTCCTAATGGGCAACTATAAGAAAGCTCAAGAATACGAGAAAGTATCCGAAAATTCTGCTGGATCTACAGACAAAAAGTACAAAGTTTATGAGAATAGTTTGGAAGGACGAACAGAAGATCTTAAAAACTCATTCCAATCTATCTCAACAACATTTGCTGATAAAAACCTTCTTGGTGGAGGAATTACTTTACTATCAAATGTTCTTAATGTAGTTAATAAATTAGTAAGTAGTTTTGGATTATTGCAAACTGCTGCCGCTGGCTTTGCTGGCATTAAACTTTTTAAAAACCTAGGTTGACCCTATCTCAAAATCATTAGGGTGACAGTGAGCCTACTATATATAAGGAAGAAACAGAAATGGTGTTTCGAACAAATATATAGGATACGGGGTTTTAAAATACACGTATCAGGAGTAATTGCTGGAACGAAAAAGAATATCGAAACTGAAACGGAATTGGCAACAATAGACGGAATAGTTTAAGAATTTGATATTCATATCGTATTATACGATTGTATCTAATCAGCCGCACACATTCTTACCGTATAGGAAGATATCGGTAAACTGCCATATAAGAAACGTGCTTCGGGATAAGGCACAGCAGCTAAGATGTTTTAATAAGAATGGATGTTCAGAGACTACCGATCCTGACAGATAATGACGACCTTATGATCATTGTCTGGTAATGTATAGCCCAAAAGTGTAAATTAATGTCGATGTTTTACCTGCTATCATCGTTTGCGTACAGAGATATTTCATCTCTAAGCAGGGAATTCAAATTCAAATTTTATGTAAAAAATGACCATCAAAAAGTCCTTATTTTATAAGGTTTTTTGAAGATTGGTAATTTGGCGAATTGTACTTCTATTAGTATATATGAGCCAAAGTTATTTTTAACTTGGTATAAATATTGTGGAATAGCTTAATATATTAATACAATACAAAAAGGCACCCACACGGATGCCCTTTTGTATCACTTCTATTGATGTTTTGTAATTAAGCTACCACCCTTAATTACTGTTTGTTGGTACAAATGCTTTTTGTATCATTTCTTATTACACTTGTATTATAGAATATTTTCTAATAAAATGCAAGTATTTTTAATATGTAGCCCAATCATACAATGATACTTTTTACTTAAACGGTTATCTTTTGTGGTAGATAGATAATACGATATTTTTACACATTAAAATACTGTTTGCATTGTTGATTCAAGTCTTATCTAAATATTGCAAGCAATAACTGAATAATCAAACTTGCAATATTGAATGTTTTAGAAACACTCTGCCAGTCAATATTCTGTAATAAGTGAATGACACTTTGGAACATTTGTCACCTCCGTTCCGCATCTGCCGTAAGGCACTGAATGACGTGCAAATCATAAAGCATGATCATTCAGCAACAAAATTATATCATACAATGGAATAAATATCCATAACAAAAAAAACAGTCTATTGGAAATCACTTATGGTAACCAATAGACTGCAAATCCTTTGGAAATGCAATGACGAACTTGGAAGATAACTCGTTGCATTTCTTGTAAACTTAACCGTATAACTTGATGATAAATAAGTTATATGGGATATTTTTATATTAATACAGAGATATTATTTTGTCAATAATTTGTTGTAATAAGCTGATTTGTTGCATAAATAGAATTAAGAGAGATAACTCAACGGTTACCTCTCTTTTGTTATACTCTTTTTTAATTTAGAAATTTGTTGTATAATAAATTATAACTATTAATTTATATATACAAAGGAGAGTATAATTATGAGTAGACAAGTAACAGACAAAGACGGAAATGTACATATTATTGAAACAAATAGTCAACAGATAAATAGTATGACAAACCAAGAACGAATGTTGGATAAAATTATTCAACACCAACAAACTCAGAATAACAATAAGTCAAAGGAGTGATAATTTATCAAAGAACTTAGTTTAATAATTGAAGCTGTGCCAAATATATTACAATATTACATACCAGGTGCATGTTTCTTATTTATATTTCAGCTAACAATTTCTAAGAAACTTTCAGGATTTGCATTTAATGTTGGAAGCTGCATTATTAGTTATGTGTCGTTAGCAACAATCGCATTATTACGATTAAATATCTTGAAACATTTAAAAGATACATCTTGGATCAATAATGGAATTTCTATTATTTTATGTATTATAGTAGCATTATTATTATCCCTTATCCTATCAAACAAAAAAGTCAAGAACTGGATCGCTGATCAATTTCATATCACAACGAACAACAATGTTCTTGATGATGTGTTTGATTACACGAATGGTAGCTGTGTAATTGCTCGTCTAAAAGATAAAGATTATTTCTTTATGGGCAACTTACGGTTAACAGATGAAGGAAAAGACAAACAATATATTGTGTTAAATGCTTTCACAAAATTTTCGCAAAACGGTAGTGTGCTGGCTACTTATGCAAAAGCTGAAGGGAAGGAAAATGCGAATATCGTTTTGAAGATTAGTGATATTGATTATCTTGAAGTATATAATAACGGCTTTGAAGATATTGTAACCGTGTTAAAGAGAGAGGATTGATAGTCCTCTCTTTCTTACCACTTGTACTTGCAATTATTGCATATGTACATGTTTTATCAATACACTAAGGATTACATACAGAACAAGGGCTTAATCCTCTCTGCTCTGCTTCTGACTTAGATATTGTAATATCACTTTTCTTTAAATATTTACATCCTGCTGCATGATACTTGCTTCCATAATCAGTAATATGTACAATCACATCGGCAGACGTTGATGAGTCGTCGTCTGATGATGAGTTGGATGAACTGCTAGATGATGAACTTGAAGATTTTGCTTTGATTGATACTGTTTTAGGTTTGGCGGTTTTCTTTTTGTACTTCTTTTCTAGTGTGTTGTATTTATCTTGAAGATCGTCGTAATCTTCTTGAAGGGTATCATACTCATCGCTTTTATCATTGTATAATGATGCATTTGCTTCATTCTCAGACGACAGATCTTTATATTTAGTCTTTAAATCTTGGTACTTAGTATCCAACTCATTATATTGTGTTGTCAGTCTATCTTTGCTATTAGATAATCCTACGTTACCACATAAACTGGCTGCGAAGCAAATTGCTAATATCCACATCAATACCTTGTTACTTCCGTTATTTTTCATACTTTATGCTCCTCTGTTGTGATATGTAAAACTATTTAGGCGCAGCACCACTCGTTAGTGCTTCTAATGCTAGTTTGCCTGCTACATTGCCAATAATTGCGAGTGATGCACTATTGAGGCGCTCTCCAACAAATTTTTTAGTCTTCTTCCAGATTGTATCATCTTTGATGTTATCTAGGAATTCGTGACCTTTAAATGATAATGAATCAACATCAAATTGTCTGAAGTTTAATGTTTCTGGTGTCATTGTAGCAATGACCATATCTTCAAAATATAATTGAGCAACTACATATCGTATTTCGTCTTCTGTGTATCGTGACGATAATTTTTCATCGTGTATTATTTCGTAGAAAACACGAGAATGAATAGATCGATTGCCTCGACTATCATCTTCGTAGATACAATTATTTTCAATGTAAATCATTACATCTCTTATACAATCATGATTTAATTTCATAAATTTATACTCCTTTCAGAAAGTAGGTGATTAAATGAAAACTATAACAATTCGTCAAAAAACTAAAGCCGAAGGTTTTGATACACATTGTAGCGCAATGCATGAACTTCCTTATATTATCGAAGTTGACGGAAAACCTTTAGAAAATGTTCGTAGATTTGAACTTATTCTTGACAATGATTCGGCTAATGGTTTTATTGACATTGATCGAATCGCAGAATATACTGTAACCCATTATGGTATGACATTTGACGACCTAGCAGATGGCGTTGAAGATCCTGGTCGAAAAAATAAATAATTTGGAATTTAGAGAGGATTGATAGTCCTCTCTTTCTTACCACTGATATTTACATTTGTTGCATTGATATGTATTTCTTGCACTACGGGTGGCAGTGCGAACAAGCTGTGTATCCACGTTGTTCTGCTTCAGATTTAGAGATTGATATCGAACTCTTTTTAAGATATCTACAACCAGCCGCATGATACTTTTGTCCATAATCTGTTATGTAAACTGTATAACTTGCGGATGAAGAATTATCGGAGTCTGAAGAAGACGAATTATTTGATGATGAACTGGTATTATTTGAGCTAGATGATTTCTTTGATGTAGATTTTTTCGGTTTTGCTACCTTTTTATATTTTGCTTTTAACTTATCGTATTTGTCAATTAGTGACGTATATTTATACCATAGATTATTATATTCTCCACTAGAACGACTCAAATCTTCTTGTATTTCATCATTCTCTTTGGAAAGATCATAATAACGTGAATAAATATCATCATAAGAACCTTTTACATCTTCGTATTTTGACCTTATTTTTTTATGTTCTTCGCCAGTTTTGATATTAGTTCCAACACTAAATGATAAACAAATTGATAGAACAGCAATCAAGGCATGTCCTTTGTTTAAATTCATTTGCGTACTCCTACCATTTATATTTGCATTTATTACATTGATATGTTTTACCAATATTTGAGCTCAATATTCCCAGCATCATACTACCAATCACTCGTGAAGTTGCACTAATTCTTTTAATGTTGGTGCTTTGGCAATTAGGGCAATGTAATTGTTGAGATTTTCTTAATTCAATTCTTTGCTGAATTTCTTTTTCTTCTTTCTTCTTTTTATCATATTTTTTATAAAATTCAATCGGAATTGTACTAGGAATTGTATGATATTTTTTGCAATATTGTTTTATAGACCATCTATCTTTTTTCTTTGACGCCTTACACTCATTTTTAATTTTATGTTTGATAATATTGTCATAATCAAACCAAGTATCATCTTGTTCGTACTGTTGTAAAACAGTTTGCAGTTCGTTTTTTAAATTAATTTTGACCCCATAAACATTACAGAAACCATCAGTAGATTCTTCTGTTTTTTGCACAATCTTATTACCGCATAAAGGGCAAACTTGTCTGCTTAAATCTTCTGTTGTATATTTACATTTTTTACATTTATAAATCATGGCAGCAAATCCTTTCTTACATATTTTTAATTATATAACAATTATATATAAGAACGCAACTTATATTATAAATATCGCACACTTTTGTCATTTAAAAATTTAGGCGATGAACTTAAAAATATAAAAGAACTTAAGGATTTGTTTGCCAATGGTGAAACTTTAAAATCTGTTAAGAAGAATAGTCCAGAGCAATACAAAAAGCTACTTAGTTACGCTAATGGAAAGAATTTGGACGATTATTTAGAAACATTAAATGAATTTGGCTTATCAAATAAAGATAAAAAGAAGCTTGTACAACAAGCGAGAAAGAGTGGCAATTTAGATGTAAGTAAAAAAGATATTAAAAAAGCATTTAAACAAGGAGATCTCGCCAAAGTTTCTTCAGAGGCTCAAACTACCAAAGAAGTTCTTTCAGATCTTGGACAGGTCAACCTTGATAATGTAAATTCAAGTGCATCTAAACTTGGAGAAACATTTAGAACTGGTGTAACAAACGGTGTTGAAAAAGCAAAATCTGGCATTAAATCATTAGGATCAAGCATAAAATCCGTATTATCTGGTCTTGGTGCAACACTTAAATCCTATCTTCCTCTTCTAGCTGTGCTTGCTGCATTTGAAGGAATTAAAGCAATTCACTCCAATATACAGAGCCAGCGTAAAGATGAATTAAATGCAGGTCAGAAAAATCTTGATAAATACAATAAGAAAATTGATAAAAATAATAACAAGGTTAAGCAGGCTAAGAAATTACAGGAAGAATTCAATACTTTATCTTCTGGCGTTGACTCTAATACGAATGAAAATATCGGATTGTCAACAAGACAATATGAAAGATATTTAGCAATCAAAAAAGAATTAGTGAATCTAAATGGCGATCTTGTTACTGGATATAATTCAGAGGGCGAAGCCTTAATCAATAACAATACTGCTATTCAAGATACGATTGACAAATATCAAAAATTAGCATATCAAAGCAAGAAAGATATTGCCAGTAAAAAGAATGTAAGTATCCAGAATGATTCTATGGCATTAAAGGCACAGAAATCATTATACGGAAGTACATTCGCTGATGAAAGTCTTGGCACAAACTTAAAACGTTCTTTACCATATACTTTTAGATCTGCAAAAAATCTTGCTAAAGACGGATTAACCGTAAACGAAGCGTCTGTTAGACAATCTCTGTATTCTAATGCAGATTTTCAGAAACAGGCTGCTAAAATTCTTGGCAAAGATAAGATTGACGTAAGTAAATTAACGTCTAAACAAATTCAAGAGCTTGCTAATAATTCAGACACTTTTAATTCTGAAGGATTTATCGGAAAGAATGACACAAAGAATCTCAAGAAATTATTGGAAGCCTCAAAGACAAATTACGATCAATTACAGAAATACTCTGATAGCTTTAGGAAAAACACTTTATCTAATATCTCTCAGGCAGTTGATGGTTATGATAAATTGGATCAAACAACAAAAACATTTGCGTCTAATTTTATTTCAAATATGGATATTGATCCATCTAAAATGTTAGACACAAATTATCTTGATAAACAAGAAAAGACTGTTGAAAATCTTACTAAAAAGCTTACTCAGAATAAAGACGTACAAGACCAAATCAAAGACTTCCAAAAAACACAAGCCAATGGGAAAATGAATGCCAATAAATGGCAACAAAATGTAAATGATCAGTTTACTGCATTACAGAAATCTACTGGTATTGATAAAGACACATTGGCATTAACTCTCGGTATCAAACTTGATGACAAAGATAACGTCTTATCATCTACTGGTAAAGATATTGCCAAAATGCAGGAAACATTAAATGACACATTCAAGAATCAAGATATCTCCAAGTTTACAAATTCTTTGAACTTAAATGACTTGTCAAATGCATTTGATATTGTTACGGATAAGACAAATATATTTACTGGTTCTGTAGATCAGTTAAAAGAACGTCTGAAAATGTTAAATAGTTCTGCCGCTTCTGCTTCTTATACTGTAGAAGGATATAAAGCAGCACTTAATACAGATGATGATGATTCTGCTTATAATACTCTTGTTTCTGGAATGAAGCAAACTAAAGAAGAGTATGATCAAGGTAAAGTTGGTACGGATCAGTTCAAAACATTTGCAGGAATGATGTCACCAACTGGCAAAACGGATGCAAAGAACTTTAAAGAGAATTATGATAATCTGAAGAAATATTTCACAGAAGATAATTCTGGTGTATACACTTTCTTTGATGATCTGAAAACAAAAACAAATGACTCTGGTAAAGCTCTGGCTGACTTTGATAAGAAAACTCAGAAATGGAAAATCAATATTGATTCTACTGCTTCTGCTGCCAAGAAATTTGGTATGGGCGTGGAACCATTTGAAGCTTTACTTAATAATCTGAAAACATATGGATTTGATGTCAATTTCAGCTCTCTTACAAAACAGTATGAAGAAGCTCAAAACAAACTTGATGGTTGGGCTGAAACATGGCAGAAAAATGGTGGAACCGCAGGGGACAAAGAAGGACAGCGTATTGAGGCTTGGCGACAACAAATTGATCAAGCAAAAGAAGCTGGTAAGGAAATTCCTGATACGTGGACAAAGGTTATTGATTTTGAGGTCAATATTTCTTCTCTGCAATCACAAATCAAAGAAGCAAAAGACCAGTACAAGGCTGCTGATTTAAATGGAGATACCGAAGCAAAACAAAAAGCTGTTAAGACACAGTTAGAAGCTTCTGCTGAAATCCAAGCTAAACTTACTGGTGGTAAAGATATTGGTCAGCAAGGATTAACCAAAGGAATTAAAATTCCTGTTAGTATTGAAACGCAAGCAAATGGGATTCAGAATGAAATCCAAAATCTTGTAAAGCAATATAACTCTGCTTCTGGTGAAGAAAAGATCAAAATTGGTTTACAGATTGAACAAAAACGTGAAGATTTATTGGATATGCTTCAAGATTATCTTGATCCTGAGACACTTAAAATTCTTGGTGATAATTCTGACGCTAAAAAGAAAGCGAAAGAAACTAAATCTGAGGCAGATAAAGTTCCAAAAGAAAAGAAGACTACATATACAGCTGATGCTTCTGGCGCTAAAAAAGGTGCAGAGGAAGCACAAAAAGCAGTGAATAGTGTCGAAGATGAGCATGTAACGCAAATTAAGACACAATATGGTATTGGTAAAAACGGTAAAGTTTCTCAAAAATCTACAAGCAATATGGTCAAGAATAATTACCTTGGTAATGCGATTGATCAAACTGGACGAGGAGCATATACCGCCCCTAAACAAACAAGTGCTTCAAGTGGTAAAACTAGCAAACAAAGCAAGTCTGACACCACTTCAAGTAAATCAGATACTACTACTGTTAAAGTAAATGTTAAAGGTAATGCTAAAAAGACCATTGACTCTATCAAGAAATCTTTATCTAGCATGAAATCCAAAAGCATTTCTATTAAGGTTAAGGGAAATGCAAAGAAAACCATTTCTTCTATATCTAAATCTCTCAAGAAATTAAAATCTAAGAGTATTTCTATTAAAGCAAAAGGTAATGCGTCTTCTGTTATTAAAAAGATTGCTAGTGCTTTAAAGAAACTGAAAAACAAGAAAATTACTGTCAAAGTAAAAGATAGTGCTTCATCTAAAATTAGTAGCATTAAAGGAAAACTAAATGCATTAGGTAAGATGCATCCAACTCCAAAAGTTACTATCAATACAAGTGGATTACCAGCCGTTGAAGCTGCAAAATCAGCAATCAATGGTTTACATGATAAATCTGTTAATGTATCTGTAAATTATAGCCAGAGTGGCAAACCATCTAAAGGTGGTGGTATTGCCCACGGGACTGCTGCTTTTGCTCATGGTACTATACCAAGAATCACAAATAGCAGACGTGCATTGGCGAGTGGAACATTAGGTGCTAAGTTCTCTGGATTATCTTTAACAGGGGAGGTTGCGCCAGAATTAGTCGTCCGTGGCAACAAATGGTTTACTACAGGAGATAACGGTGCGGAGTTCACTGATATACGTAGGGGAGACATAGTTTTTAATCATCAGCAGACAGCAGATTTACTTTCAAAAGGATCTACAAACAGTCGTGCTTCTATTAAAGGTGGTATGTCTGCATTTGCACATGGTACTGCCTTTGCTTCTGGACATCGTGTTACTGGTAGTGGTGCGTTCCAAGGTGGCGCTGCTTCTGGATATAAAAAACATTCATCAGGTTCTTCTTCTACCAAAAAGCATACAGAATCCACTAAAAAGAATACGGAAGCAACAAAAAAGAACACGGATTCTAAAAAGAAAGAAAGCAAAGCTACAGATAAGAGTACAAAGAAAAAGTCAAAATTTGCCACATTGCTTGACAATATGGGTAAACAATTTGACTTCATTGCAATCGCTATTGATCGAGCTGCAACTGCTACAGAAAAATTTGCTAATATGATCAATGATTATGTGAAACCAGAAGCTAAACAAAGTGCGCTTTGGAATCAATATAAATCAGCTGGCAAGGAAGTTTCTGTAAATCAGAAAGCAGCTAAGAAATATAAATCTGAAGCAAGTTCATTTGCAAGTAAGGCAATTAAGACAGTGCCTAAGACAAAGAACAGTTCTAAGAAAAAGAATCAGAAACGATTACGGACATACTTTGAACGTGTGCGTAACGGTAGTATGAATATCAATACTATCAAGAATGATAACATGCGTTCTGCTGTGGAGTCCTATCAGAATTTATATGAGAAGTACCTTCAAGCTAATTCTGCTGCTCAACAGTTAAAGAATACTCAGCGTGATTTATTCAATCAATGGTTGAATATGCCTACTGAAAAGGCACAGAAAGCAATTGAAAACCTACAAAACTCATATGATACATTATCTAATCGTTCTTCTGCTGCATCTACGGGAGAGTCTGGTGTTGCAAGATTAGTTCAAACGTCAAACGATCAGTTATCCGAAGCACAATCTAATGTTTCTTCTGCAAAATCTACTCAGAGTCGTGCCTCTTCTGCTAACAAAACAGCACAAAAGAAGGTTTCAAAAGCGACAAAGAGTCAGAAATCTAAGGCGAAATCTGCTAAAAAAGCGGTCAATAAGTCTGGATTATCTAAAAAAAAGAAAGCGTCTCTTAACAAGAACATTAAAGCAGGTAAGACGATCTCTACTAAGGGACTCAAAGGGTCTGCAAAGAAAAAAGCTACTGCTTATAATAAAGCGGTTAAGAGTACAAAGTCTGCAAAATCTTCTGCTGCTAAGACAAGTGCAAATCTATCAAATGCTAACAGTGCGTTATATGATGCACAGGTATATCTGAAAAATGTGCAAGATTCTCAAGCAATTGCAAGTAATTATGCAGGTCAACCTGCTTACACATATCAGAATGATGTGTTGGACAGTCAAGTCAAAAATAAGAAGAAACAGTATGAAAATAGTCAGACTGCTGTAAGAGAAGCTAGTAAGAACCAAGCTAAATATCAGAAAGAACGTGAAAATGCACAAGCTAATAAGAATAAAGCTGATAGTGCAGTTAAGACCAAGGGTAATAATATTCTTAAGACCAAACGGGCTAAGAAATTATCTAATTCTCAGAAAAACGCAATCAAGTCTGGAAAAGAGGTTTCTTTAAAAGGAATCAAAGATAAGACTTTATTAAAACAGCTCAAGGCATATAATGTACAAGTCAAAAAAGCAAAAGACGCTTCTAATAAATTGGCGCAAGCTAAACAAAATGAAGCAGATGCTACAAATGCTTTAGCAACTGCAAATAAAAATGCGAATGATGCTGCTGCGGATTGGGCTGCTGAACAGACAAATGCCGCTGTACAATCTCAGGCTAATATTAAAGCATATTATGATGCGAAAGCTAATATGGAAGCCACAAATAGTAGCAATGCTTCTTCTGCTGCCAAGTTGAAACAAGCAAAAGGTCAAGACCTTGATAGTGCTGATTACCAGAATCAGATCGATGCCAATGAAAGACAAGCACAGATCATCGATGAAGAAGCTGCAAAAATGCAAGAGAATCTGAACAATAAACTGAACGATGGTTCTATTAAATATGGTTCTCAAGAATGGATGCAGATGCAAAACGAAATCAACGCTTGTAAAGGTAGCGCAGATGATTTAAGAACTTCTAACGAAGAACTTAAAAATAGTATGCGTGACGATATTTATTATCGTGGCTTTGAACGTGCTATTAAAGCGGCTCAGAATTTACAAAATTCACTTACAACGATATCTTCTCTGATTGATGAAGATGCAATGTTTGATGATGACGGAAATCTGACTGATTATGGTACTGCTGCTATTGCAACAAATATTGCTAATGTCAAATCTGAAAAAGAAGAATTGAATCAATTAATGCAAGAACGTGCCAAAATGGCTGAGCATCGTGATGAATATTCTGACACAGAATGGGCTGACGCAATTCAAAAGAGTGATCAAGATATTGCGGACGCCGTTAAGAGCATTAAGTCTGCCGAAGATAGTGTGACAACTATTCTGAAGAATAACGCAAAGCAGAAATTAGATGCGATTAACAAAACTATAGATGCTTATAAAGAAGCTATAAAAACTTCTCATGACTACTATACATATGACAAGCAATTAAAATCCTCTAACAAGGATATTCAGATACTAAAATCACAGATCAATGCACTTAACGGGGTGAGCGATGCAGCCAGTAAGGCGAAGAAAGCACGTCTTGAAGCAGAACTCCAAGAAAAGCAAGATGCACTTGATGATACAGTAAAAGATCATATTTATAATCTTCAGATTGACGGACTTGATAAGTTAAGCACACAGCTGAATGACGATTATGAGAAATACTGTAAGGAGTTATCTTCTTCTGTTGATAAAATTGAAGAGACGTTTACTTCTTTATCTGGAACAATCAGTTCAGAGGGTGCAAAAATTGATAGTACGATTACTACAATCTTGGGACATTATGGTGTCAAACCAAGCGATCTTGGACTGACAGATAGCAAGGTCACAGGCTACGCACAAGGTGGATTAGTCAAATCTGTACATAAGAACGGAGATGATGGTCTTGCTTCTCTCGCAGTAGGTGAGGAAGTTGCTACTGTCGATGTTGTTAATCTAGCAAATAAAGTAAGACAAGACAAGGTATTAAATGCCTTAGCAAATGGACATATGCTGAACGGAATGACTATGGATGGAATTGGAACAACGGAAATCAATGTCAATTTTGGCGAAGCTATTGGTGCAATTAATGTTCCTTCTGGAGTATCTGACGAAGAACTTCAAAGAATCGTTAATGAATCTTATAAATATACTTCTCAAAAAGTTACTCGTGACATGGCTAAAATCGTTGGTCGCAAACGTCCAGTTTAAACCTTATATAATAAGGAAGAAACAGGTTGAGCGGTGCGTAGAAATACGCACTCTTGCCTGTTATTTTTATGCAAAAATTTATACAGAAAGGAGATTACATATATGTTGTCATTTGAATATAATGGACAATCTACAAAAACAATCTTAGATACACCTCTGATGGTCGTGCAGTTTGATGTGACAAATGACATCACGGGATTTTCACGAGAGATTGTTAAAGGTGAAAAAACAATGTTACGTCAGGAGACAAATCATTATGGTGCAATGTATTCTGATGAGAGCACATATGAATTTTACCTCGTAAAAGAAAACGGACATGGATTTACAAATTCAGAGCAGAGAAAGATCAATAAATGGCTGACTTCTCCTACTCTTGTAAAACCATTGACAGGAATTGCAGATGATAAAGAAACTGTCATTTACAGAGGAATCTTTCAGAATATTGGATGGAAAATGATCACATGCAAACTTGGGCAGCTTGATGCAGTTCAATGCAGTTTCGTTTGTGACACACCATTTATATGGAAACACTATGAGATTTCTGGGGAAGTCGCAACAAGCAATAAATTCTCAACAAACATCTTTGTAGATAGTGACGATACGGAATATGAGATTTATCCAAAGGTAACGATCACTTCTCAAACAAGTCAAACAGTAACAATCGAAGTACGTGATGAAAACTCTATGTCGGTACTGTGCAGACCTACTTTACCAGTGTGTATTGATTGTAAGCATTGCATGGTGACAGACGGTACAGTAACGGGACTAACTAATTTTGAAGATATTGGATGGGCTGATGTTGGAAATATTTCATGGATTAAACTTCATGATGGATACAATGTTGTAAGTATTACAGGTGCGTGTACTTATAAAATTGAGTTTGATGTGCCACAGAAACGGATCGGTGATCTGTTATGATTAAACACAATGCAAAAATTTATTTATGTCGTCCTGACAGAACTGTTATTTGCGCTTTAAATGGAGTACAGATTAAAAGCGTTGAATATGAACAGCAATTAAAAGATTTTAACCATCTTACATTTAATGTAGACAGATATATAGATGTTGATGGCGAATACATTGAATCTGCTGGCTATGAGAAATTAAAAGACCACATGACAATTTATCTTGAAGGACTTGACTATTTTCAGCTTCAAGAACCTTCTTTGCAAAATGATAATGGTAGATACGAATACAAGGCATGTGAAGCATATTCTGATGAGAAAACTTTTGAAGATAAGGATATGAAAGGTTTATCTTTTAACAAAGGTACAAAAGACTCTATGGAAATGCAGGCTACAAATAACGTAGACGATATGGGTTATGCGAAAGAATATATCACGTTTTGCAACGATAGAAACCATGAATTATCATTGATGCATCTGGTATTAGAAAAAGCTCCAGGAGTGCCAGGATGGAGTGTCGGTTATATCGATCCTGCAATAAAGAACGAAAAATATTCGTTTGAGGCAGATAATACCAACGCTTATGCGTTCCTTAACACAACAGTAGCCAATGTTGTAAAATGCGTATTTTATTTCGATACAATCAATAGAACGGTAAGTGCCTATGCCAAAGAAAACATAGGAAAAGACACGAATATCTTCATTGGATGGCGTAATGCACTTAATATGCTCAAAATGACTCCGAAAGCAGATACAATGTATAATGCTCTGACAATTCAAGGCGACGAAGAGTTAGATATTACGAGAGTCAATTATGGTCGAAGTTATATTTATAATCTTGACTACTATTTGACTACAAACTACTTTCATCAAGAAACTATTGATAAGGTCAAAATATGGCAAAAGTGGCAAATTGATAACCATGCTAAATATATTGAGAACGGAAAGAAGTCTGCGGAATATCAGGCAAAGATAGATGAAATTTACTATCGTGTACCAAATGATGGTATTCAGATTGCTCAATATAAAACAATGGATCAAGAAACTCTTGAGAAAACTCTAAAAATGTATGAGCAGATGCTTACTACAATCCAAGTCAGTGTAGATACAAGAGATGATCATGAAAAAGATTCAAACGGAAATTATACAAAATGGGATAAACCAGATGACATTCAGAATCGTGTCTATAAACCTTGGACTACTTCTTCTGGCGAAGTTGATCACGAGAAATATCTTGCTTTGTTAAAAGAAAGCAATAAAGGATATTATACATATCAAGAATTAAGAGATTATATTATTCCGAATATTAAGGTAGCAATTCAAAACTTACATTTATCTGATGATAAGAAGATTGATTATAATGATGAATTTGAATCAAACTGGGATTTATATGGAATTAAAGAACTTGAAGGTAAACGTGACGAATACAAGAAACAGATTATGGACATTCTCGCTGCCTATCAAAAAGAATGGAATCAACTTACTGATGAAGAAATCAGTAAGGCTGGCGTAAAGGATGAAAAAACCTATAATGTATTCCATAAGAATTTTATTAAGTACAAAAATTGGCTTGGAGATGAAAATACAGAAGGTTCACTTTTACATAAATTAAAAGAGTTAAATGCACAGGTCGACGAACTTGAAACTCAGAAGAAACCATATGACGATGTAATGACAGATATGAATACTCATTCTGAACTCAATGATCCGCAATTTGGATTGACAGATAAAGAATATACTGCTGTCATGAACATTGTTCGTATGGGAGATTATACGAACAATAATATCTTTACTACTTCTCTTGATGACGCAATCACATCTTACGAGCATTGCGAAGAATTATATCAAGATGGATTAAAACGTATCTCTGAAACTTCTCAACCACAATATCAGATTGAAACTTCTCTCGATAACATTCTTTCATTAAATGAATATGCAGACGTAAACTCAGATAATAAACAAGGTTGGCATAATCAGTTTACGGTCGGTAACTTTATTCGAATTGGCGTACGTGATGACTATGCAGTTAAGTTAAGATTACTGACAATTACATATAATCCTTGCACAAAAAGTTCGGAAATTAGTGTGACATATACTAACATGATCACAAGTCTAACAGGTAGGGATGATTTTTCTTATCTATTTGACGATACTGCTGCTTCGCAGAAAAATAGTATTTCTGTCGGAACAGGCGACTCCAAAGATTCTGTTGAGTATATGACTAATATGCTTCAGAGAATGACGAACAGTTCTTTGTTTGGAAATGCAGTGAATAATAGTGTGCAAAATATATTAAGCGATCAAGGAACAATTAACAAATTGTTTGGAGATTATCTGAATTATAAAGTAATTAATGTCGGGAACATCACGGGTAACAAGGCTGAGTTTAATGAGCTGTTTAGCAAATATATTAATTCAGAATATATTGCTGCTAATTCGGTTGATATTAAAAAGTTAAATACGGACGTTGCCAATATTAACTCTGCAATCATCGGTACTTCTTCTACAGAAACAGGTATTGTATTCAACTTATCCTCAGCAAATGCTAAGTTTGATTCTGCATGGATCATCAATGGTATTGCAGGCAAAATGGCAATTGGAGACTTAGCCGCAGGCGATATTACAATTTCTGATACAATGCGTATCCTATCTGAGAACGGCAACTTTATAATGAACGGGTCTGCCATGCAATTCTTAGACACTGAAGGCAATGTTGGAATTCAAATTGGTTATGATACAAACAAAAATCCTAGCATTATTATCAAAGACGATAAAGGTGCAACGATCATGACAAGTCAAGGCATTACTAAGGATGCGATTGCTGATGGATTGATTGTAAACAATATGCTTGGAGATAAATCTGTTTCTAAAGATAAGCTAAACTTTCCTATCGTTGAAGCGAACGCACAAGGCGGAGTTGATATCACACAGATTTATGATGGCAAAGGCGGTTTGTGGGGAGTTGAGTATACGAACACTATGACATCTGTTAATAATAGTTTAGATCAACTAACGCAAGATATTGCTAATCTTAACACTGCAATCGACTCTGTATCTCTTACAGGACAACAAGTCTTTACCGAAACCGACACAGGTATTTCTCCTACTTCTATTACTCTAACCGCAACGGTCAATAATGGTGCAGAAATCAGCAAATGGTACGTTGATGGAATCGAAAACACTTCTTACATTTCTTCAGATAAATCACAAATTACAATCCCAAGTTCTTATATGACAAACAGAAAAACAGTGGTTGTCAAAGCGGAATGCACTGATACATCTAAATATGATGTTATGACTTTATATAAAGTTACAGATGGAGCTTCTGCTTACACTGTTGTCGCAAATAGTAGCAACGGAACTACTTTTGAATACAACAATACTGTTTATACGGAAACAATTTGTACTTGCAAAGTTCTGAAAGGAAGTAAGGAAGTTACTGCCAAAAGCTACGTCTGGTACAAGCAATCAAGCGGATCAACAGAATGGAAGCAAATTGGAACTGGTGCAAGGTTAACAGTTTCATTAAAAGATAAACAAAATCAAAAAATTAAATGCTCAGTGGAAATCTGAGTTAGATAGAGAAAATAAATGCATAATAACTAATTTTGAATTGGAGGTGAAAACTATAAATGGTATTAGAAAGTAATACATTAGATGTCTTATTTGTAAAAGATGGACAACAAGGAGAAGACGGTAAGGTTCTCTACACTTGGATTAAATATGCCAAAGCCGCAAATGGTACAGGAATGACCGATGATCCTGATGGGGCGATTTATATTGGTATTTCTTACAATAATGAAAGCTCCATAGAATCAAATGATCCTACACAATATGCCTGGACTAAAATACAAGGTGCGGATGGTAAAAAAGGTGAAGATGCTTATACTATCTTCTTAGAGAATGAAAATATTTCTTTTGCTACAGATAAGAATAGAAACCCACTTTCTGAACAGGCGTACACCTCTGGAATTACTATTATGAAAGGGGCAAAACCTGTTACAGGTTTTACAATCGGAGACATAGCAAAAACACAAGGAATCGCAGTGGCTAAAACAGATACAGCTATTGCGATTTCTGTTGTTAATGGGAATCCTTTACCAAATGATAGCGGAGAAATTGAGATTCCTATTACTGTTGGCGGTACTGTTTTTAAAAAAATTCTTACTTGGACTTGTGCAAAGAAAGGCGATCAAGGAGAACGTGGACTTCAAGGTATTCAGGGACCTCAAGGCGAACAAGGAATTGCAGGTAAAGACGGTACTTCCGTTACAATTATAAACAAAAGTATTACATATCAATTATCTACAAGTGGAACTGTTATCCCAACAGGTACTTGGCAGACAAGTCCTCAGACAATTCCAGAAGGTCAATATCAATGGACAAAAACATCTGTAACTTATAGTGATGGAAACCAAACAGAATCTTACTCTATTTCTTATCATGGTAAAAATGGTAGTGATGGTACTTCTGTAAAAACAACTAGCACTTCTGTTAAATATCAAGTTGGAGACAGCGGAACAACAAAACCTACTGGGACATGGCAAAGTAATGTGCCAACTGTTGCTCAAGGAAAATATCTATGGACACAGACGATCGTTAATTATTCAGATGGAAATTCAACTGAATCATACAGCGTATCTTATAGAGGAATTGATGGTAGCAATGGAGTAAATGGTATGAATGCTGCCACGATTTATTTATATCAAAGAGCAACTTCTACTCCTAGCAAACCAAGTAATACATTGACATATACGTTCTCTACAACAAAAATCACTGGTACTTTAAATAATGGTTGGTCTACAGCAATTCCAACAGGTACCGATGCAGTATATGTTACTGTTGCTTCTGTTTCTAGTAAAAACGATACGGCTACTATTACTACTTCTGCTTGGTCTACACCTGTAGTATTGGCACAGAATGGTAAGACTGGTAGTGATGGTAAGGCAGGATTGAATGTTGCAACAATTTATTTATATCAAAGAAACACAAGTAAACCAAGCAAGCCTTCTGCAAGTGTAACTTATACATTTAGTACAGGCGTGGCAAGTGGACTTAATAATGGGTGGAGTCAGAAGATTCCAGATGGTACTAATCCATTATATGTTACTTTAGCAACTGCATCTTCTAATACAGCAACAGATACCATTTTAAGTTCTGAATGGAGTGATGTTGTTGTGATGGCACAGAATGGTGAAGACGGTATCTCTCCAAAAGTATCTCTTTCAAAAACAGGGGGTACAACGACAATCTCTATTGTAGATGCAACGGGTACTCATACCCAGTCTGTCAAAGACGGAACAAACGGAACACCTGGAACAGATGGTAAAGATGGTAAAACAAGTTACTTCCATGTGAAATATAGTAATGATGGTGGAAAAACATTTACTGGTAATTCTGGTGAAGATACTGGAATTTACATGGGAAGTTACACTGATTATACTGAGGCTGATTCTACTGATGTTAAGAAATATAACTGGGTAAAAGTTAAAGGTGATAAGGGTGACACTGGGCAAAAAGGTCAAGATGGTACTTCCGTAAAAATCACATCTAAATCAGTTACATATCAAACGTCAACTTCTGGTACAACAGCACCTACAGGAACGTGGGTAACTACTGTTCCAACAGTTAATAATGGTCAATATCTCTGGACTAAAACTACAGTACAATACTCAGATGGTAATAAGACTGAAGCGTATTCTGTATCTTATAAAGGTACGAATGGCACAAATGGAACTTCTGTGACTGTAAGTAAGACAGAGGTTACTTATCAAGTTAGTACAAGTGGAACTACTGCTCCTACAGGTACATGGAGCACAACAATGCCAAGTTGCGATCAAGGGCAGTATTTGTGGACTAAGACTTATGTTAAGTATTCTGATGGGAAAGATACTACTTCTTATAGTGTAAGTTACAAGGGAGTTGATGGTGAGAAGTTTGCATTTAATATGCTGAGAGAAACTAATCAAGGTAGTAAGCATTGGGTTAATATGGGAGCATCTGGAAAATATTCTGTAGAATCTATTACTACGGAGGACAGTATAAATGCTGTAAAATTAATATGTACAGAACCAATTGCGTCTAATGAATGGCAATTTTGCGATTTTTCAGATTATGAGATGCTTAAGAGTTTAAAAGCATCAACTACTTATACTTTATCTTACGATATTAAAACAAATAGATCAGGGAAAATTTTACACAATATCAAAACTGGCGGTGGACAAAAAGTGTTCTTTGCGAATGATATTGCTTGTAAAGTTTTAGGAAATGAAACATGGGAGCACGTTTCATTAAAAATGACAAGCGGTACAACATTGCCAAACTTAGATGGACAGGTAATATATATGTTTGGTGACGCCCTTTCAAAAGTTGGTTATTCAATCATCAAAAATCTCAAACTCACAGAAGGTATAATAGACACACCTTGGGCACCTCATCCAGAAGATCTCGAAGGTCGTGGAGTTTCTGAAACAGTTCAATATTACTTAGCAACATCTCAAGCCTCTGGAGTAACTTCTTCTACTTCTGGTTGGAGTACAGACATTACAACTCAAAAACTAACTGCTGATAAAAAGTATTTGTGGAACTGTTATCAGACTAAATATTCAGATGGTACGAGTGAACCTATTAGTACACCTAAGGTTATTGGTGTATATGGGGATAAAGGGCAAAACGCCAAAAACCTCACAATCACACCTTCATCTCAATATTTCAAAAGCACAGATGGCGGTAAAACATTTACACCAGACACAATCACAATCAAACCTACTATTCAAGGCGAAATCAATTTCGGTAAATGGCAATACAGTATTGATGGTGGAGTTAGCTTCGCTGATGTTATGAGTGGGCAGAAAGGCTTGATGATCAGTAATAATGTGTTGACTGTTAGCAAAGATAGTAGTTTATACAGTGATGCTGTTACTATGGTTACTTTCAGAGCTGTGGCTAGTGATAGTAGTTTTTATGATACGTGTAGTATTGCTAAGATTTATGATGTGAGTGATATTGGTGATGGTAGGAATTTACTTTGGAATAGTAATTTTGCTAAGACTGATGAAGCCATTACTGGAACAACGAATAGTTGGGGGTTACATACTAGAGGAACGAATCTTGTTGCTTCAATTGACACTTCAACAAAGCATAATGGGTTCAACACGTTAAAGACTGTTAGTGCCGCCAATGGCGATAAGAATTCAAGTAATGACCTCGAATGGTTTGCATGGGGTATTTCTGAAAGGACTTCTGACAATCTTCATTCCAAAAATCAAAATTATACATTATCATTTTACGCAAAGGCGAGTGTTACGACTGATTTTATTGTTAGATGGGGATATGATGCCTATGGTGCGGATACTACAAGAACACTTACAACCAATTGGCAAAAGTATGAAATCAAATTACATCAAGCAACAAGTGCATATAGTATAACCATTATCTTTAAGCTTTTAACAGCTGGAACTGTTTGGTTTTCTGAGTTTAAACTTGAAAAAGGCTCTTCTGCAACAGGTTATTCTACTGCTCCAGAGGATCTTCAAACAGCGATTTTATCTACAAAATCAGAGATATCTGACGTAAGTTTAAAGGTGGATAACAACAAGCAAGCCATTGAACAAAGAGTGGAAAAGACTACTTATCAGCAAGATTTAAAGTTGGTCAAAGGTGATATTAGCAAAGCGAATGAAGGACTTAACAAGTGGAGATATGAGATTTATCCTAAGAGTTTGTTTACAAGTGAATACCAAGGCAAGAGTACAATGGATGTATTTGCTAAGAATACAAATCTTACACCTAGCCAGAGTGTGTTGATTAATGATACGGATTTTGGGAAAAACTGGGCTTACGGAGATAACTATATTGGCTACGCTCTTACTTTTGTGAAGTTCTCTGCTACTAAAAGTGTTGCGATTACATTTAAGCATGACGATGGAGCACATTTGTACTTAAATGGCAAATTAATTGGCGGAGATGATACATGTAATACTGGTAGTGGGGAATCATTAACGCTTAGTTTTATCCAAGGTTGGAATTGTCTTGAGGTAGTTTTAAATGAAAAATCTGGTGGTGAATATATTGGATTAGGTACTACTATTTCTGCCATTTCAGAATGTCAACTCATGAATTGTTACTATGGTACTCCTGTTGCAAGACAGTCACATATTACAAATCAGTTAGTCCAGAATACTACTGATATTGATGGTGTTAGCGGTAGCGTACAAAAAGTTATGAGCACTGTTGGTGGCTCTGGTAAAATTGATGAGTTTGTGAGCAATTATGCTACATGGAAAAAGAAAGTCGATGGTATTGAGACTAGAGTTGGCGAGACTTATACGACTAAGGATGATTTTGATGATTTGCAGATTGGCGGTAGGAATTTACTGAAACATTCTTCTATGATTGGGGAAAAGCTTATATGTGATAACTACTTTATCTGTAATAACTGCAATATACAAGAATATACAAACGATGGATTTCATATCATAACGCCAACTGAAGGTAATGCAAATAACGGAATTGCATTTGCTTTTGATAATTTTACAATAATGGAAATTAATGGTGGAGATACAATAACTTTTAGCTGTGATATAAAAGGAACGAGTGATTCACATGCTCCGTTTGTAAGTATTCACATCTCAGATAATAATTGGTATGGATCGGGTGTTGTACAAAAGAATACCAATGTAAGTATTACTAAAGATTGGCAAAGAGTTTCTGTGACAATAACTACCCCAACAGGTTTGACTAAAAATCATATGTGGTTAGCAATCCACGGTAATCATCAATCTGATTTATATGTAAGAAATTTTAAGCTTGAAAAAGGCAATAAACCCACAGATTGGACTCCAGCACCTGAGGACGTTAACGGAAAGATTGTGAATGTAGAGACTATTGCTAATCAGACCGCTGATAAATTCAGTTGGATTGTCAAAAGCGGTACAAGTTCAAGTAATTTCGAAATTACTGATAGATTAATGAATCTTGTATCAGCAAACATTAATCTTGATGGTATTGTAAGCTTTATGAATACTGCTAAAGGAGATGGCAGAAAGAATCTATATAATCTAGATTACTCTAGTTTTGAAAATGTTGCCTCACAAGAAGATGCTATATGCTACGCAAAAGATAACGGTGTAACTTCTGTCGGCATTGATAGTTCGGTATCTTATGATGGAGATAAATCTCTTAAAATCAGTTATACTACTGCAAATTTAAACTCAAGTACAACACCATTGTACTTAGGAAGTTCTGCAAATAATTACGGCTGTGTAAAAATACAAGCAGGTAAACAATACATACTTTCTTGTTATGTAAAATCAGATTCTACTACGGGACTGTTCATGATAGATATTCAGGGGCATGATACTCCAGACACTAAAACAGATGGACTTTATCTATCTAACATTGATCCGAGAAAATTACCAGGAAGTTCTACTGGTGTTAATCTAAGTACGGATTGGCAACGAGCTGTTTGTGCAATAAAAGTCGCAGATAATGCAACTGGATTATACTGGTCTGTAGTTCCTCTTATCTGGGGTAGACCAAGCAGTTCTAGTGTGCCCCAAACTTTTAATGTATGGGTAGATTGCATCATGTTGGAAGAGGTTGATTCTATTTCAAATGAACCTGGTACTTACATATTCGACAAGGAAACCATTATAGATGGTGGAAGTATTAAAACTGATACTATCACTGGTAATCAAATTTTAGCAGGCTCCATCACAGCTGATAAAATCGCAACAGATGCCATTAAATCTCATAACTACATCTCTTCTGGTGGTACGCAGGGATCATTCTTAAATCTGGGTGATGGTAGCTTTACAAGTCCTAATTTGAGTTGGGATTCAAATGGTAATTTGATTGCCAAGAATGCGAACCTGAGTGGTAAGATTACAGCTACGAATGGTAGTATTGCGGGATGGACTATAATTAGCAATAAGATGTATACGACAGGATCTGGTAAATATACAGGTATTGGTAAGTACGGAAGTGCTTATGCTTTCTGGGCGGGTGCAACAAGCAATGATAACGGAAATAGTGCCGTATTTAAGGTTGGTCACACTGGTAAATTAACTGCCACAGATGCAGATATTACGGGAACAATTACTGCTACGAATGGTAAGATTGGTCGCTATGATATTACGTCAACATATCTGATGACAAACAGCGGAAGTAATGCATCTGGTATTGGTGGAAATCAGGCTTTCTGGGCTGGTGCTGAAGATAGCAATTCTGCTCCTTTTAGAGTTGGGTATGATGGAGTTTTGTGGGCAGAAAATGCCGCCATAAGAGGAAGTATCGAAACTGGAAATTTAGGAGATGAAGGAGATACTGTCTCTATAATAAACGGACATATAGGAATACAAGGTACGTCAAATAATGTTGAAATTTATTCAACTGGATTTAAATTTGGTATTGATGGGGACTATTATTTAGAATCTGTTTCAGAAGGGGTCAAATGCTATCGAAATTTGTATGCAACAGATTTTATTGCAGATGGGTGGATTTATAATGCTTCAGGTGGGCATTATACATGGAAAGATAGAAATGATGCATATATAAGTTGTGGTGACTATAACGGACATAACGTTTATTATTATGCGAATTATCACGCATTTTACGTGAATAAAGACTCTGGTCAGGGAATGATGTATATTAACACAAATGGCGTCACTTCTCGTGTAGGCTTTACAAAGACCTCAGACGAACGTATCAAAAAAAATTTTGAATCTTTTGATGATAATATTATTGATGCTTATATGAACATCGAACCAGTAAAATATCAATTAAAGCAAAGTTCTAATGATAAATACCATTTTGGCTTTAAGGCACAACATATTGATAAAGTATTTAGTGATTATGGAGACACTTACAATGAGTCATTTGATATTTGCACTTCTCGCCCTATTGATCCCGACAAGGCAAAGGAACTATATGGTGTAGACGGCATGGTAGAAGAATATGGACTTCGTTACGATGAACTCATTGCACCTACTACTTATATGGTACAGCATATTTATAAAGAACTTGAACAAGTCAAACAAGAAAAAGCCGACCTAGAAACTCGATTACAAGCAATCGAAGCAAAGCTTAGACTTTAAGAACCGATAAACAACTAAATAAAACATAAATTTGATCGTACATAGAGCAGTTTTCGGACTGCTCTTTTTGTATGCTCAAAAACAGAAAGAAAGGTGAAATACATATGGTATACACAGTTAAATTAGATAGCTCTGACGACAAAGTATTTAATCTTATGCAGTTTAATAGCATGACTTTTGACATGGAATGTAAACTTGTCGTTTGCACAGATGATCTAAAAACGGTTAAATCAGCATTTACAAATTTTAAAACATTAGACATCTACAGAGATGATGTGCAGATTGCAACCTATACATGTTTTAACAATTATAAAGAAATCTCTTTACAACAGGGATTATATAACAACACAAATGGAGAATGGGAAGATGCACTGATTGTATCTCTTACAAGAGCGAATATTGTAGAACAAGTGCAACGACTTGATGAAAAAGTTAATCAAATCGTAGATATTAATACATTAACTCTTGATGAATACAAGAACTATTTACAGGAGAAAAACAAAGCTGCTCTTGCTGAGTTCTTAGCAGATCAGAGCGTAGAATTCAATGGTAAACCTTACGGAGTTAGTGAGGAAGATCAGAATGAAATGGCTCTGAACTTTATGCAGTATCAAGCTCTTACTACTGCTGGTCAGCAAGTAACTCTTGAATGGCACAGTAAAAAGAGTGCGTGTGAAACATTCACTGCTGAGGAATTTGTACAGTTAACAGCAATGATCAAGGCATTTGTCTATCCTTATTTCCAACAAATGAACGTGATCAAACAACAGATTTTCAGTTCTACTAGTAGAGAAGAATTGGACAAGATTGAAATTAAATATGAGGTAATTCCTGTACAGTCGACAGAACCTACTACTCCTTCAGAGGGAAAAGATTCAGTTACGACTGATAAGACAGATGAAATAGGAAAAGATTCAGTTACGACTGAAGAATAATTAGTTTAACAGAGAAAAGGAGAAAATTAATATGGAAATGACAAATATGCAGGCAGATATGATCTTAGGACAGTTAAATACAATTTATGCATTCCTTATGAAAAACAGTGAATTAGTACCATGTACTTTAAGTGCTGGGCTTGCCAAGAATATTAGAAAGATTCAAGAAGAGCTGAAGGAATATTTTGAAGAAAAACACAAACTCTTACAGAAATATGATATCACTACTGATGCCCAGATCAATAGCACAGAGAACGGGCAGAAATTCTTAGCAGAGTTTAATCCTTTAAGCATGGAAAACTCAGGGGTTGAGTTCCATAAGATGAGAATGACTTTTAGCGAAGTTTGTGATGTTATTGAGAATTGTCAAGGAATTCTTGAGGGAGACATCATGATTTTACAGCTTATTTGTAAAGATGAAAGTGAGAACGAAGATCAAAAAGAAGGTGAATAAATAAAATGCTACATGTAAAGAAATCATGTAAATATCTTGTCCTATTCCTCATTGGGGCATTTGCTTATTGTGGAATTGAGATCATCTGGCGAGGATATACACATTGGACAATGGGAGTGTTAGGTGGTACTTGCTTCATTCTTATTGGGCTGATCAATAACAGTCGCTTCTTCTACCATCTTATGCCCTTTCGTGAACAAATGATTCTCGGAGGATTGATTGTTACTGTAATGGAATTCATAGCAGGTTGTATTTTAAATTTATGGTTAGGTTTAGGCATTTGGGATTACTCTCAGATGCCTTTTAATCTGTGTGGGCAGATTTGCTTACCTTATACAATCTTATGGATTCTATTGAGTGCAGTGTGCATTGTCGTGGATGATTGGTTGAGATATTTATTGTTTGGAGAAGAAAAACCAAAATACATATGGTGATTTTAGTTGAGAAAGAGGAGTGATTTTATGTATTAAGTAGGAAGGTAAAAGACATGAGTGAATTAGAAACGATTATAAAATTTTTATCTCAACATGGAAGTGCGTTGATAGTTTTTATCTTTGCACTTCTGTTGTTTTTAGATAAATTTTTTGGCACTGTAAGTAACCTGATTGAGAGATTTGGGATTGAAACAAAAGCAACTCTTGAACGCAAGCATCAAAAAGAAGTTATTGAAAAGCAGGAAGAGATAATCCGACAACATACTAAAACATTAGCCAAGCTAACAGAGATACTTGACAACCAGAATAAAAATGTCCAAGAAATCAAGAAAATGGTTAGCGAACAAGCAGAAATGTTAAGTGAACAAAGGGTCAATATGAATAGATTATTCCAACACACTGCTGAATTAGCTCAGAAATTGGATGATGCCTGTGGCACTGATACAGCATTAGTGAATGGAGTTGCTGCGTTATTGAGAGATAGGATCAAGCAGGCTCATAAATACTACAAAGACAAAGGTGGAATCTCGCCTACGGGTTTAGAGAATATCGAAGCCATTTATGTAGTATATCACGATCAGTTACATCAAAATGGTGTCGGAGAAAAAATGTATAACGAAATCAAAGCATTGCCTATCAAGAGTGAGGAAACATTCTGATAGGTCTTTTTTATTGCAAAGGAGGATTGCATTATGAACAAATTTAAAGAATTTTTAGCAAACGTTAACTGGAGTGAAGTTAAACCACATACTGTTGTGAGCTTGATTTTACAGGTGTTAGCGTGGATCAATATGGGATTAACTGCGGCAGGTAAACCTGTGATTGACGTACATGAAGATGTGATTAACCAAGTAGTTGGTATTGCTTTTGTAGTTGGAACATCTCTGTATGGAGATTGGAAAAATCATAGTTTTACATGGACAGCTCAGTTTGCAGATGAAATTGCTTACGCTCTGAGAGACGGTAGATTAACTCTTGAAGAGGCTGAGGAAATCAAGAATAAGATTGGTCAAAAAGATGTGATCGTAAAAGTTGATAAGGATTTATTTGAAAAAGAATTAGATGATGTTGCAGAAGGTAAAGAGTCTGACGACATTGTTGGATAATTTGCTAAGTGAGTAATTAGTAATTGAATAATTAGTTATTGAGCAGTTGCTGTTATGGTGACTGCTCTTTTTAGATTGGAGGAAATATTATCGAGGATAATTTTTGGGATACAAATGTTGATTTCCGTGATGAAACTAAGTGGAAAGTTTATGTACATACCAGTCCTAGTGGAAAGATGTATGTTGGGATAACAAGTAGAGATGTAAGACAAAGATGGCAAAATGGGCGTGGTTATATTAAGAACGATCATTTTTATAGGGCTATCCAAAAGTACGGATGGAACAATTTTGAGCATGAAGTGATAGCAGAGAATCTTACCAAGGATGAAGCTTGTGAGATGGAAAAGGTATTGATTAAAAAGTTGAAAAGTAATGATTACCATTTTGGATACAATTTGTCTGCTGGTGGTGAAGGTAATTTAGGGTTGTCTGGATTTAAAAGTCCTACATTTATTGATTTGACAGGACAACGATTCGGGAAATTAACTGTTCTGAAATATGATGAATCTACGATGAAAAGTGGTGTAAGAACAAGATGGATATGTAAGTGTGATTGTGGAAATGTTGTATCGAGAGATGCTGCAAATTTAAAAAATAGTAACAGACATACTTGCGGGAAATGTGAAAGTTGCAAACCTATTCAACATGGAGCTACACGAAAAGGACATAGAAGTAAACTCTATTCTAAATGGAGCACTATGAAATCAAATTGTACAAACCCAAATAGACCTCGTTATTACGTATATGGGGGTAAAGGAATCTCTGTTTGTGATGAATGGTTACATGATTTTGGAGCTTTTCAGAAATGGGCGTTAGATCATGGATTTGAAGACGGAGACAGACTATGTCGTAAAGACATGGATAAAAATTATGAACCTAACAATTGTTATATAGAAAAGAAAAAGAAAGGAGCCTGATAATATGGCAAAATATAATGTACATGGTGGACATAACCCAGCAAATAAAATTGCATGTGGTGCTGCCGATCTATTAGACGAATCAATTGAAGATAGACTTGTTTGTAAATCTGTAATCAAATATTTAAAAGCAGCTGGTCATACTGCTTATAATTGTACTGTTAACAATGGAACAGGACAGCGTGATGTGCTTCAAAAAATTTGTGCGAAATGTAATGCACATAACGTAACTTTAGATGTTTCAATTCATTTCAACTCTGGAAGAAACAAACATAAAAGCAATGGAAAACCAGGTGGATTTGAGATTTGGGCAACTAATTATACAGGAATTAAGAAAGAAGCTTCTAAAAGAATTATAGCCAATTTAAAGAAATTAGGTATGAATACACATGGCGATCCATATAAGACAACAAGTAATTTATATTACTTAAATCACACAAACGCAAAGGCGATATTAATTGAGGTGGAATTTGTTGACGATGTAGACTCTAAGAATGTTTATAAGAAAATTGGTTATGACAAGATTGGTAAAGCGATTGCTGAAGGTATCATTGGTAAATCTATTGATTCTAAAAAAGTAACAGTAAAACCAAAAGCATCTTCTAAGTTCAAATCTTACAAAGTGAAAGTAACTGCTTCTGCTCTTAATGTACGTAAGTCTCCATCTACAACGGCTGCCATTGCTAGAGATGCTTACAAGAAAGGCACAACAGTTACAATCAAAGCTGTTAAGAATGGTTGGGGTAAAACTAAAGATGGTTGGATTAAACTGTCTTATACAAAGAAATGCTAATGGATATGAAAAAATATAAGAAACAGTTATGATTGATCTGGCGATCAGTCGGTATTTTCTTTATTGGTTTTCTTTGTTAGTGATAAAGAAGTGTTACTCTCTGCTGCGGAGAGGATAAAAATGAGCAGAATAAACTAGGTTCTGCCTCTATTTTTTATCAAAAAGTGTTGTATTTGTTTTGAATTTGTGTATAATGAAAGTAGGAATAGTAATATTCTCGATGAAAGAGCATCGTTAAAAGTTGGGCTGCAAGTGGAGCAGGGTAATTTTCCACAACGAATAGATGTCACAAATGGGCATTGCGCCTTGCGGCTAGGAGTAAAGCCGTAGTCCAAGCAGGGGACTTAAGGATTTCTGCAACGAATAGATGTCACAAATGGGCATTGCGGCTGACAACCAGCAGAAAACTCTTTATTATGACAAAGAGACTCTGGATAGGATATTCGGAGTATTATTAAAATTTAAGGGTACATCAGATTAATTTCTGGTGTACCCTATTTTTTACGATTTTAGCTTGACAAATCTATTAAAAAGATGTATATTATAATTCCATTATGTATTCTATTAATACAGAATATTTCTATTAAGCAAAAATACCTTAGATACAGGGTTAGCTACCCAGTTCGGAGTATCTAAGGTATTTTTGTATTTATTCCTGTGGTTGATAACTTCTTTTCCATGTAGGAACTTTTTCAGATGCGTATTGTGCGCCCATAACATAATTCAAATAATCTTCATCCGATCTTCCCATCTTGCGATCCATACAATCATCTTTGTAAGAATAGGCATATATCATCATTCCGTGCAAAATCTTATCACCTGGGAATACATGCTGTGATGATTCATGCCTCATATACCTGTTGGCTTTCTGGTATTCATTCATAACTCTTTTTCGAATTTGGTTCATGCTTAGCATCCCACATTGTGCGTTAATGGATCTTAGAATCAGTGGGTACGGTCTTCTACAACGAGTGCTGATTAATTGAAAAGCACAATTCAAAAAACCGAGAGACCATAATACTTTCTCTCGGTCTGTTGCTTCTGGTTCCTCATCAATCTTACCACCTAACTTCATGTGTTCATAAAATTTATCTCTTTCTTTTTTATTTGAATAGAACATTGTATAACTCCTTTTCTGTGTGAATTGACAGTTATACGCCTTGCGTTACGGTTTAAATTAAGAAATAAATTAGTTTTATTTCTTTTATAGGGTTCAAAACATCCTATGTTACGGTTTAAATAGTTAAGAAGTAAATAATAAATACCTCTTCTTGTATAAATTTCAAAACGCCATGTGTTATGGTTAATAAAATTGTAGTTTTATGTGCAAAAACAACCCACATGTAAATGTCATTTTTTGTTTATTTTACTCATAAAATTAACATTCCACTATGACCCTATTACTCTAAAAATATCATTAGTATACTTTAGATTCCAATATGGATCGATTAAATATGTGGGGTGCTTTCTTTATAACCATATTAACACCAGAAATAATACATGTCAATATAATTTATTCTACTCTACACATATCATCTATTTCATGCTCAGACAAGTATAAAGGAAGCCCACACTTCTCGTCAAAGAATAAAATGACATATTCTGTAGAATCAATTCTAGCTCCATATAAGACTGTTTTTATAGGTGTCTGAGAGTCGATTTCTGTTAGTTGTACTGTGTCTCCTATGTGGAATAATCCGCACTCTGTATTGAGCGTCTGAGTGCTTTTGTTGTATTCGTATATTCTCATTGTGTATCTCCTTATCTGTTCAAGTAACTCTGTGATCGTAATAAGTCTGCATATTCTCCGCAGATATACCATGTGCCAGATGATGGAATGTATTTTAGTATCTTTGTCTTAGTAGAAATGTTGAATCGTTCTAACACTTCTATTCTGCTTTTATAATATTCTACTTCACGTTCTTGCCTTGCTGAGTTGGTTTCTTTTCTAGTACCTTGTAGAAGTAGTTCTCTGATGTGGAATTTTTGAAGCTTACCATAAGAATCTAACATAGACATCCAGATGTCAGGTGGTGTGTCTCCTGAAATGTTTACTCTCTTGGTAGCTTTTGGAATGTTTGTTGTATTGTACATTTTATTTCACCTCTTGAGTATTATAACACGAACGTGTGTTTGGTGTAAAGAATTATAAAAGAAAAACCACAGATTATAATAAACCTGTGGTTAAGAGAATCTATAGCATTAAAACTCCATAATTAATTTGTTATTTGTTCCAATTATATTCTTAAATGCTTATTTTTATAATTTGGTGTAAATTTGGTGTAACTAAGTGTTTTGTCTAAAATTATAATTTTACTTTATTGCAGTTTTCCTTTATTTTATGCGGGTTTCCATCATTTAAAAATCAAGGAAATATTTGAACTTTGCATTTGCATACAAAATTCTATGTTTTACTTCAGATTTTCTTAAGATTCTGAAATAATTTACAATTCTGGCTTTTATATTCTATCATTTACGGATCTGTCCATTTCCATAAATAATAAATTTGCTGGTTGTCAGTGCATCTAATCCCATTGGTCCTCTAGCATGAATCTTCTGGGTACTGATTCCGATCTCTGCTCCAAATCCAAATTCAAATCCATCAGTAAATCTTGTGGATGCATTAACATAAACGGCTGCTGCATCGATCTGATTTAAGAATTCCTGTGCATTCTGGTAAGAATCTGTGACGATCGCTTCCGAATGCCCCGTATTGTAATGATTGATATGTGCCACTGCTTCGTCAAAGCTATCGACAGTTTTCACAGAAATGATAGAATCTAAGTATTCTGTTCCCCAGTCTTCTTCTGTTGCAGGGATGACCTGGTCATTTAAAGCACAAACTCTCTCATCTCCACGTACCTGTACTCCTTTTTCTAATAAAGCATCGATGATCGCTGGACCGTGACTCTCCAAGATGTTCTTATGTAATACTAAAGATTCACATGTATTACATGTTCCAAGTCTCTGTGTCTTTGCATTGATGATGATGTTAACTGCCATGTCTTTCTGGGCAAATTCATCTACGTATACATGACAATTTCCTGTTCCTGTCTCGATCACTGGCACTGTAGAATTCTTTACAACACTCTGAATGAGTCCTGCACCACCTCTTGGGATCAGAACATCTAAGTATTCATTTAACTGCATCATCTTCGTAGCTGTCTCACGGCTTGTATCTGTCAGCAGCTGAATGCTGTATTTTGGCATATTGCAGGATTCTAGTGCACTCTGGATCACATTTGTGATCGCAAGATTTGAATTGATTGCATCACTTCCACCACGAAGAAGGCATGCATTTCCTGTCTTAAAACATAGTGCAAATGCATCTGCTGTTACGTTTGGTCTTGATTCGTAGATGATACCGACAACTCCTAATGGTACTGTTTTCTTACCGATCAAAAGTCCATTCGGTGTTTTCTGCATATGTTCTACAGAACCAATTGGATCATGTAGTTCAGCTACCTGACGAAGTCCTTCTGCCATTGCTTCAATACGGTCAGGATTCAGGGATAAGCGATCGATCAACGCCTCGCTCATATCATTGCTTTTTGCATTCTCTACATCTTTATAATTCTCACTTAAGATATATTCCTGATTCTGTACCAGACATTTGGCTGCTTCTCTTAATACTTCATTCTTATCTTCAATCCCTGCTTTTCCAAGAATTATCGATGCTTCTTTTGCCTGTTTTCCTAGTTGTTCCAACATTATGAATGCCTCCTTTTCGGTGCGGTTTGCATCTATCATCAATATGTTCTATCTAATCTGCTCTAGTTTAATCCTTTTGGTTTTAATGGAGTGATCGATCCATCTTCATTTTTAATACTTACATTATTAAGCTGCGCTCTTAAGTTTGCACGAACAGACTGGATGTATTCATGTCTTAATTTTCTCTGTTCTTCTTTCTGTTCTGGTGTTAACCCAATGGATTTATCCAGATTGTATAATTCATTAATTCTTTGAATATCTTTTTCTTTCATCTGTAATATTTCCTTTCTATATAATACATTGTTTTATCTTATTATGCCTTAAAATATGGGCGTTCTGTTAAATATTTCTTGAAATCAAAGTCTGGTCGTTTGTGTGCTAAGAATAATGTTCCGATCTCTTCTCCTGCAACAACTTTATTGACATTATTTAAATTATTGCTGTTTACGATCACCATATCTGCTCCAGCATCTGTTACGATATTGGCTGCTGCGATCTTCGTTTCCATTCCGCCAGTTCCGACCTTAGTTACAGCTCCTTTTGCCATTCTTCCGATCTTTTCATCTAAGACCGGTACTTCAGGAATCAGTTTGGCCAGTGGATTCTTGTGTGGATCATCCGTATAAAGTCCGTCAATATCTGTCAGGAGGATCAATAGATCACCTTGTACAACCGCAGTTACGACTGCAGATAAGGTATCATTGTCACCAAACTCGATCTCTTCTGTCGATACCGTATCGTTTTCATTTACGATCGGGATCACGCCGAGTTTTAGTAATTCTTCAAATGTATTCTTGGCGTTATATCTTCTCTCGTCATTGAGCATCGTCTCTTTTGTGATCAGAATCTGTGCAGATCCCTGATTGTATTCAGCAAACAGTTTCTGGTAGATCATCATTAACTGTCCCTGTCCTACAGCAGAACATGCCTGCTTCATCGGAAGGGATGTCGGACGGTTTTCTAATCCCAGGGCTTTAAATCCTACACCGATTGCTCCTGAAGATACCAGGATCACGTCTTTTCCGCTGTTATGTAAGTCTGTTAAAACACGGACTAATTTCTCTAATCGGAATAAATTGATGTTTCCTGTTGCTTTATGGATCAAAGAAGATGTACCTACTTTGACGATGATTCTTTGTTTATCTTTTAGTTTTTCACGATTATTCATTTTACATTCACTCCTTGAAAGGTATTTTACACTGTAACGAGGGCTTGTGCAACCTTAATTCCATCCATTGCCGCAGAAGTGATGCCGCCAGCAAAACCTGCTCCCTCTCCGCATGGGTAGATTCCTTTGATATTGCTCTCAAATCCTTGATCTCTCTCGATTCTTAACGGAGAAGATGTTCTTGCTTCAATTCCGCACAAAATCGTATCTTCTCGATTAAATCCTTTGATCTTTTTATCAAAATATTGCATTCCTTCCGAAATCGCTTCACTGACCGGTTCTGGAAGACAGTTTCTTAAGTTTCCAAAACTTGTCAATCCTTTGGTATTCGGTGTGATCTCGCCAAAGGATTCTGTAATCTTTCCTTCTCTGAAATCTTTTAATGTCTGAACCGGGATTCTTCCTTTTCCTTCGCTAAAAGCTTTTTCTTCCCATTTCTGCTGAAATCTTACGCCTGCTAATGCGTCATTTCCATCAAAATCCTCTGGTGTAACACTTGCGATGATCGCACTGTTGGAATTCTTTGCTGCTCGATCGTGATTGCTCATTCCATTGACCGTCAATCGTTCTGGCTCTGAAGACGCGTTGACCACGAAACCTCCCGGACACATACAGAAGGAATACACACTTCTTCCATTGTTTGCATGATATGTTAGTTTGTATGATGCAGCTGGAAGATCATATTGATCTGCTCCCTTTCCATACTGCGAATGGTCGATCATCTCACGCGGGTGTTCCACACGAAGTCCGATTGCAAAAGCTTTAGGATTCATTTCCAGATCACGATCTGATAAGACTTTAAATGTATCTCTGGCACTGTGTCCCGGTGCTAAGATCGCTGTTTCTGTTTTAATTTCTTCTTTATCATTGATGATCAGCCCTGTTAATTTTCCATCCTGGATCACGAAATCTGTCACTTTCGCCTCAAAACGGACATCTCCGCCAAGAGATCTGATCTCTTCTCTGATCCCTGCAACGACATTTCTTAAAAGATCCGTTCCGATATGTGGTTTATTTTCATATAAGATCTCTTCTGGTGCACCATGTTCTACAAAAGTTTCTAAAACGAATCTATTCCTTCCGAATTTGTCTTTTACTAAGGTATTTAGTTTTCCGTCTGAAAATGTTCCTGCTCCTCCTTCTCCAAATTGTACATTGGATTCAGGATTCAGTTCACCACTCTCCCAGAAATGTTCTACATCTTTCATACGGTTTGTGACATCTTTCCCTCGTTCTAAGACGATCGGATGTAATCCGGCTCTTGCAAGCATCAGTGCTGCAAACAGACCTGCCGGTCCCATTCCGATCACAACCGGTGGATATTTAAATTCCCGCTGATTT
>OBYF01000323.1_pt1 | contig 34874 bp, 28 predicted proteins | sample 1495471 | NCBI WGS metagenome assembly OBYF01 (sample SAMEA2580185, study PRJEB22360) | human gut metagenome | biome: human gut; feature: human-associated habitat; material: faeces | place: Denmark | collected 2008/2010
CAAGCCCGGACAGACGGTTTCCCGTCTGCCGGATTTGCGGTGTTGCCGCACAGGAATATTCAACATAGGTATTCGGAAGTTCCGTATAATCTTCTCCGGTCAGCAACATCTCCATGTCCATCTGACTCTGATAATAACGGCTTCTCTTTCCAAGTGCCGACTTTCTCTCTACCTGCATCTCCACGTTATAACGCGTCTGCTTCTCATCTTTTGCATACACATCCAGGCGAACACCTTTATACTCCGGATGATACACTATGCTTTTTTCTTTGCTGACATCCACTCGATCGATCGGTATCTCCAACACTCTTTCTAAAAGACCTTTGCAATTATCTTCGTCCATCATCACTGCGCCGAACATAAAATTATCTTTGATCGTGAGTTCCTTTAATCGTTTTGTTCTTCCCATTCTATTCCTCCATATGCAGAGGAATTCTATAAGATGATTATAGCAAACCCGGTTATGAAGTCAATACACTTTTCTTAGCTTTGATAAGACTAAACAAAAATGGCAAAACTTACATGGCGGACCACGCGTTTCGCCTCACTTTTTATTGCTAACTTCCCAAGATTTTCCTACTCAACGCCATCATAAGTTATTTGACAGCGTTGAGTTTCTTTTGTTACTTGCTTTCTAAAAATGCTAAAATTTCCACCCTCGTTTTTGAACTGTTCATTATGGCTTGTAATAATTCCTGATTTTCCAGTGCCTTTTTTTCTTCATATAGCTGATCTAATTCTGCTGATATATTATCGCATCGTTCTTTCAATTTACGAAGCTTTTCCTCATTTTCAGCGATCTTCAAATCAATCGTCTTCATATTCTTGATTCGTGCCATTTTCATCCTCCTCCGTCTCCGGGGCAAAAGCATTTTCTAATTCTTTTCCTACAAGAACTGCTTTCGCAAGTATCGTCCCCTCTTCAATTCCAAATGCTCCTAAGATTGTTTTTTGTGTTGCGGTAATTGCATGATCCACTTTATAATGTCCACCCGGTTGACGGATTAATTCTATTTTTTCTAATTCTCTTAATGCTGCCGGAACGGTCATATAATTAGGTCTTTTGGCCATTTCAGCCATGCGTTTTTTTAACATGGTATATATTTTACTGCGTATAATAAGTGCAATAAACTCAATGAAAATTTTGGATTCCAATGCTTCATTTCCATATACTCTGAGTGAGCGGTTACCTAAAAATGATTTGTCACTACAGAAGAGTTTTTCTGATGAATCTCTATTTTTATATAGCAGCAGTGCATCTTCTGCTGACATCCTTTCAGAAGTTACAATTGCAAAATAGCCACATAACTCCAATTCTTTTTCAATGACAGCTTCACGTTCTTTGTAACCATAAAATTTTCGGACACCATTTTTTTCATGGTAAGTCAAATCATAATAATGCTCATATGACTTCCCAAATTCTATGTTTCGCCCTTTTCCTTTATCCATTATTTCGGCCATTCGTAGGAGAAGATTTTCTAACTGTGTTCGTTCTGCATTCGCTCGACTGGATTTGTAATACAGGTGGAAATATCGATCTGTATCATCGTCTGTATAAAGCTTTTCTCTTACTGTCATCCCATATGTCCGATACTGTGTGATTGCACAGGCGCGTTTGGTTTCAAACTCCCCTTTATGGCTCAATATTTGATTCTTTACAAAAGACGCCCGTCCTTTCACCATTATGACAAATCCATAGTTGCATGAATCCATATAGGCAAGATTTTCTTTGCTGAAATATCCCCGGTCTAAAACAAATCCCAGATTTTTATAACCAAATCCCCGGATTTTTTGAATCATATACTGTAACTGGGATACATCAATCACACTTCCAGGATAACTTTCATATAGAAGCGGTAGCTGGTTATTCAAATCGTATGCGATAGAGTAGTTGAAAATAGGGGCGCCTACATCCTCTTTGGGATGTCCATATTCCGCTTTTTCGATGTCTCCGGCTTTACAGTTCTTGTTTGTAGAATCATAAGAAACATAGATACGTTCCTTATGATTGCGGCAATCATTCCAACTATTTAGAAAATCCATTCGCTCATCAGAGCCAATCTCCGACAGGAATCTGGAGATTGTTGAATCACTGTAAATCTTATGCCCCGATGTCAATGATGGATGATTATAAGCATATTCAGGATAGTGCTGAGCTGCATTGTTTTCCGAAATAATAGAATAGGCTGCAAGATCAAGTAATAATCCTTTTCCCCGTTCATCCCAAGAATTAAGGTGATCAAAAAAGTCCATAATCTTCGATTATTTTTTTTATCACAAGAAAGGCTCCAACCTTGATACAAGAGCTTCGTGCAGATGGATTGCATTCTGGCAGCGATACTTCTGGGAAGAATTTTTCAAAGTTGAGATTCGGATACATCATGGCTGAATCCTCATCGGACATTTTACCGATGGTCGTTCGCTGTGGAATATTGTATTTTTTATCTGGAATATATTTTCGACCATAAGTATATTCAATATAAGTTGTTTTTCCGCGTTTGTTTTTAGAAATTTTCCCGGTGTTTTCCGGTATTTTTACCAAAAAATCATAGTACATTTTACACCTCTACGAGTATGATATCCTACTCAATTATTCAATAACAAAAATACCACGACTTTACAAGTGAAAATCGTGGTAAAATCCAGTGTTTTCAATGGATCTAGCGTTTGATTGTAGTTGGATTTTTTGTTTTTTTATGCTAAGTAGGAAAAATTTGGGAAGTTAGCATTTAACTTCTTTGCATACTCTACAACACGATTGTCATAAAAATACAAACCTGTTACGCAATAATTACTCTTTGGCTTCTCAGGCTTTTCTTCAATGGAAATTGCTGTTCCATTCTCATCAAACTCCACAATCCCAAATCTCTCCGGATCATCTACATAGTAACCAAACACTGTAGCTTTTTTTGTCTCTTCTGCATTTTTTACTGCTTCCCGAAGCCTTTTGTTTAATCCATGTCCTGCGAAAATATTATCACCAAGAACCATGGCAACCGAATCCTTATCAATAAACTCTTCACCTATGATAAACGCCTGTGCCAATCCATCTGGTGATTGCTGAACTGCATATGTAAGTTGTACACCCAATTGACTTCCATCTCCAAGCAGTTCTTCAAATCTTGGTGTATCCTGCGGTGTGGAAATAATCAAGATCTCCCTGATTCCTGCATTCATAAGAACTGATAACGGATAATAAATCATTGGTTTATCATAAATTGGCAATAATTGTTTTGATGTTACTGTTGTTAATGGATATAACCGTGTTCCGGATCCACCTGCTAGAATAATACCTTTCATGTATTTTTTCCCCTTCCATTTTTAGGTATTCTTTACTTTTTCCCTGTAGAAATATCATAAAATTCTTTTATGATATAATTTCTTTTTAAAATATTAACAGTATATGAATACGCTTTTTTGCTAGATTCATCTAAATAATAAGGATTTTCAAATTCATCTTTACTTTCGTTATTAATAATTTCTAAAATTTTTTCACTAATAAGAGAAGCTTTACATTCAACATCTATTACTGATTCTCCTCTTACTCTTCCTTTTTGTCTATCTCCAATATTAATAGTATATGCACCTAATGTTGGCACTTCTATAATCCCTGAGCTGGAGTTTCCAATCAAACATAGTGAATGTTTCACAAGATAGTGGTAGGCATCTGGGTGAAGATTTTCATAATACAATGCATTTTCATTTTCTTGAACATATTTCTTTATTTCTAACCTGAGTTTATCTGATCCGGTATCAGCATTACTTCCAATGAATATAAATTGATATTCATTTATATAACAAGTAATTGCTTTATTTATTTCTTTAACTTGTTCTATTGGTTCTTTATTGGTTAATGTCTCTGGATGGAATAAGACTACAAAATATTTTTTATTTGCTAAACTTTTCAAATCTTCCGACACATTACTCATATCTATTGTTTTGCAATTTTCACTTCCCATTGCACCTATATTAAATACATTTCGTGGCTCTTCACCTAATTGTATCACACGGTGTCTATATTCTTCTGTACTTGTAAAATGATAGTGCGCCATTTTAGTTATAGAGTGTCTAATAAATTCATCATAATTTCCCAATGTGATTTCTCCACCATGAATATGAAGAATAGGTATTTTATTCATTGCTGCTGCTATGGCAACACTTAACATTTCATATCTATCCCCCAAAATGATTAACAAATCATATCTATTATTCTCAAAGTACTCTCCAAACTTTTCTAACGCAATAGACATACTTTTTATAATCAATGAATTTTTAGATGAATCCAGTTGCAATGGAATCTGACAAGCCATATGAAAATTATCTTCTTCAATTATTTCATAACTACTCCCGTATTGTTTTTCTAATAGTGATCCCGTTACCAATATGTCCAACTGAATATTATCATCGTTATTTAAATAACCGAGGTACTTTCTAACAATTCCATAATCTGCTCTTGATCCTGTTGCATAAGCAACCTTATATTTCATCACAAACTTCTCCTTCAATAATTTCTAACAACCTTTTATATCCTTTTTCATTTAAATGTAATCCATCATACGTATATTCCTTATTTAGCCAACCAAATTCATCATTTAACAACTTAGTTGAAATAATTTTGTCTGCTTCTATATCTGTTCTAAAAACTTTTTCACATTTATCAATAAAATCATTATTTCTATCAACCCTACCATTAACATTTGAAATATTGATAAAAAATACTTTTTTTGCTTTCAACTGTCTAATATAACTGATTGTTTTATTTATCTCTTTTACTATTTTGTTTATATCTTTTTCAAAAACAATTTCATTCGTACCAAACATAACAAATATATAATCACCTATGTATTTAAGAGGTCTCCTAATTAAAAATTCATCTAGGTATAATTGAGCTGTACATCCGTTAACGCCTAAATTGTTAACTTGCATTCCTAAAATCTCATTAATCTTCCACTTATCAAAGAAAGAATGTCCTATTAACGTTACCGGATATGTAATATCTGTCTGCAATATATTTTTCTCAACAATTCTAGCTTTGACTAATTTGTCAGTTTCATCTTTTTTATTTCTTCTGATAAGGATATTGATTGCTAATTCAAAATCATTTCTTCCATCTATATCAATAGAATCATCCTCATTCATTTTGTAGGCAATTCCCTGCTTTCCAAAAAAATGACCTACCTTTAAATAACTTTCTATTTTTGAAATAAAAATGGCTCCATTGGGCTCGTATTCTTTATACTCTTGCCTTTTATAATTTGAAAAATCTTTATCAAAGTATTTTAAGCTGAAAGTATCATCAACGGGTTTAATTAAATCGGATGATTTGTTTGCTTCTTTTATGCTTACCAATGTATCATATTTACTATAATTGTTTTCAAATAAAGCAATAGCTTCATTGATATGCTTTTCATTTCTTAGCGGTGATGTTGGTTGTAGTAATACAAAGTAATCAATACTTTCAATATTTGTTTTACTAAAAAGATCTTTGATAACATCATAGGTTGAAGCATTATCATTTGATATACTTTCATCTCTATAGACAATTTCAGCCCCATACTCTTTTCCTATTTTTCCATACTGTTTAGAATCTGTTGATAAGATAACTCTTTCAAACTGTTTGCTTTTTAAGGCAGCCTCTATTGTCCAAGCAATCAATGGCTTACCATATAGATTTAAAATATTTTTATGTGGTAATCCTTTAGACCCTGATCGTGCGGGAATAATTGCTATTTTTTTCATCTATTATTCCTCCCATTCTATATCTGGCACTTTAATCAACTCATCTTCTTCAAAATCTTCTTGTGCTATTTTCCCTATAACGTCATACCAGTGCATCGGTGATACTCCATTTCCTGGTCTTTTGCAAATCAAATTTTTCTCTGTAAACACCTCACCTTTTTTAATGGCATGTTTAGCTATGATAGATTTTCTGGCAATTTTTTTATTCTTTATTTCAGAAGCAGTTACCTCTTTATGACCACTGCCTAACATTATTTCTGCACGTCTTATATTCTCAACTAAGTTTCTTAATTCCTCCGGAGTAGCTGAAGCTTTGTGATCTGGACCTTCAAAATTTTTATCTAATGTAAAATGCTTTTCAATAAAAGTAACTCCATATGCTACTGACATTGTTGCTGCTACATAGCCTACACTGTGATCCGAATATCCAATTTCATAATCTGGAAAGTTTTTCTGAAGATCTTGAATAGCACTTACATTCACATCCTGATCTGGTGTTGGATATTCTGTGTTACAATGCAAAATAATAATTCTATTTTTCTGCTCCTTTTGCAATATATCTATTGCTGTTTTTATTTCTTCAATCGTTGCCATTCCTGTTGAAAGAATAATTACCTTATCTGTAATTCTAAAACTTCCAATTCTTTTTAAATACGGTAAATTAGTTAATTCTCCAGATGGTATTTTCCAAACTTTTTGATTTTGCTTCTCTAAAAATTCTATTGATTCAAAATCAAATGGTGTAGAAAAAACCTCTAATCCTAATGATTTTGCATATTCTCGGAGTTCTAAATAATCAGTATGACTCAATTCTAATTTTCGAGTCATCTCCAATTGATTCTCTTCTTCACCTGTTGTCTTTTTTTGGTATTCTGCCTTATCAGCATATTTAGAAATCAATAGCGTTGAATTAAATGTTTGAAATTTAACACCATCTACGCCACATTCTTTTGCTAGCTTAACCATTTCTTTTGCTAAGTTCTTATCACCATTATGATTACATCCTATTTCAGCAATAATATCTACATGCTTCATATTCGCATCCCCTCCTTTTTTATTATCTTTGCGGGAACTCCTACTGCAGTGCAGTTGTCGACAATATCATTAATAACAACTGAGCCTGAGCCAATCATCACATTGCTTCCAATTGTCAATTGTCCATTTATCACCGAACAACTGCCAATAAATGTGGAATTCCCCACTTTTACGTCTCCATTTAAAACAGAGTTCGTAGAAACATTTACATGATTTCCTATCATGCACCCATGTTCTACCAATGCTTTCGTATTTATAATACAATTGTTTCCTACCGTTGCTTTACTATTAACAATGGCCATCTTCCCAATAAAACATCCTTCTCCTACCAAAGCATATTTAGATACAATTGCACTTTTATCAATCACATTTATAATTTTTAAATTTCTTTTTTTTAACTGTTGATACCAGCTTAACCGCTTTTCATTATTACCTATAGCAACAAAATAAAAAAAACTTTCAGGATTTTCTATATCCTCTATGTGTTTTCCTAAAATCGGATATCCTAAATGTTCTCGCTCAATTTTATACGAATCAATAAACCCCTTCAACTTAAAATTATTACAATCTAATGAGTCTAAAACTGATTTTGCATATCCTCCTGCTCCAATAATTATTAATTCTATCATTTCTCTCTATGCAACAAAAATGAATTCTTGTCCATTCTGTTTTTCTCCTTCCTATACCTTTAATGAATTATCTGATAATTCATTAAGCTATTAATATTTCCTACCTATAGCTATTAAATATATCGTACTTTTATATATTATTTACCTATTATTTTTTCTATAATTCTTTGCTTTTCCAGTATAACATCCTCATTCATTTGTAATACAGCTCTTTCTATATTATCAAACGCAAATACTTTTCTAATCTTTTTATTTTTTATAGTGAACTTTGTCTTTAAATTAAGATAATAATAAAATTTTTTAACAAGATATTTTATAGGAAGTATATTTTTTATTAAATAAATTCGCCTATTATGAGAATACTTTTCTTCATAAATTACATCTTTTCCCTCTGATAATGTATCGATTAAATTACATATTCTGATATAAGCATAATCTTCCATATCAAAATAATACTTCAATAATTGTTCACTAATAGCCAATTTATCCATACTAAATTTATTTACTTCTTTATTACTCATAAGTTCTTTCAATTCATCAGCATTATGAATAAATAAATCTGGTTTATCATAAATAAATACTTCAAATTCCTCAGGCATATCAACAGGTCTATATACATAGCACATTTTTTTTGATGCACAGGATTCTACAATAGAAGTGCTGTACCATGTTATATTATAATCACAAATTTTCAACCACTGTTTAACATTTAGACTCTCTATTGCAAAAAAACTATCTGGATATTTATTTTGTAGTTTTTCTATTCTCTCCGTAACGATTTCTGCTGGATGCTTCCTATATATTATAATAATGTCTTCTTTTTCATTTAATAATTTCTCAAAAGCATCTAAAGTCTTCTCATATGATTTTTCGGATATGTCTTTAAATTTATCTACATCATAATCGCTGTTAATTTTATCATACATATCACGAATTCCCTGTATTGTTTTTGGGTTATAAACATATGAAAAGCTAGAAATATACAAAACCCATTTTTTCTTTATTGGTAATTTGTATCTTCTTGCTATTTCCTCTTTATCTATCCAATATTGTTCAAATGAATCATGTAAAAAATCTAAATGTAAGGCACCTGTAATATGCAACTTATCACTAGGAACTTTTGCCTTAATTAAATCATCATATGCTTTTTGTCCCCAACATATATGATGCAAATATACCGCATTTCCTCTTGGATCATGAATTTTGCTTTTTTCAATTTCTTTATTGAATATTTGTTCACATTTGAGTTCAACAACGGGACATTTATTAACGTTTAGCAAATATGTATAATACTTTAAATCTTCATCATTATAACAATTTGGTATTATAACAATACATTTTTGTCGTCTTATTTTAAACATCATTTGTTTAGATATAAGCTCCACCTCATATCCTCTTTTTTCCAATTCACTTTTTAATAAAATTGCTGAATCTAATTCTCTTGGAATCAATTCAATGACTATAATGACTTTTTTTATCTCTCTCATTTATATTTCTTCCCTTTTAATTCCTTTTGTACTATTCAAAAAATCTTAACATCCATGACGTACACGTATATTGTTCCTTAATTGCCTCATCTATTGCAACATAAGGAGTTTTTAAAAAATCTGCTATTTCTTCATAGTTATTATTTAATATAAAAATATTGTTAACATTATAGAACTTTTCATTTTTTATTTCTTTATAATTTGTAACTAATTTTTTATTTAAGAATAAAGCTTCCAATGGTCGCAAAGTCATTGCGTAATTCTTTTCTGTAACTATATCTACGATTGCTAATGATGAATTTGCTAATTCTACATTTTTCTTATATCCTAAATAACAGCTATCCTTGTTTTTATTAAATTCCTCGTTTTCATAACCAACAAGATAAAAATAATCCTTTAATCCTTCTTTTTTACAATAATTATGTAATTTATTTAAATACTCTATTCTTCCTTTTGCTTCACCAACAAAAATTAGATCATTTTTTTCAGTTTCAGAAATAGCTGTCTTTAATAATGGATTCCAATTTTGGCCATTATATTTTAAACCATATTCTTCACAATCCGCTTTATTATAGGACCAAATATCTATATCCATTTTTTTAAGTTTATCTATATCCAATCTAGATTGTGATTTTACGCTATTTCTAAAATATAAAATTATTTTACTGTTAATACTATTTTTTTTGATGTAATTAACTACTTCATATTTAAAATTCGAATCAAATATTATAATATCTGTATATGTTTTAATATTATATTTCCAATCTTCCAAAGCATATTTATAAAAAATAGGAACATTACAGAATAATCGTAAGATCCTTTTGTTCATATTTTTATATACATTTTCTTTAATTACATTTAAATCATCAGAAAAATCAAATAAAACATTATCTTTTCCACATAATAATAAAATTTTATGTTTCTTCATCCCTCTTCGCCTCTATTCTTTTAAATATTTTGTTATTTATAACCATAATTATATATTCATCTTTTTTTACAAATAACAATACCAGGCTACTAAAACAATAAAAAATAAATCCACATATAACTTGCAAACAAATCGATACTATTTTATATGGTGTACAATTACTAAGTAATTTGACAATTAAAAACATTAAAAAACCTAAGACTAAAAACAAAAAACTTTCTTTCAAATATTTCTTATATTTTATTTCGTTTCTAGTAAAATAACATTGCAAAAAGGTAATCGTAGTATATGTTAATATAGACGCTACACATGATCCAACTGCACCAATTTTCCTTAACAATAATATATTTACAATTATATCAACAAATGAACCTGCTATTATAGATATAACATATATTTTATCTTTATTAAAAGGGATTAGATATCCTGTTCTTAGAATATTTGAAAAACCACTTATAGGAATGGTAATAGCCAATATTTCAAGAAGCTTAGCTGTGTAATTATATTCTTTTCCTAAATATAAAGGAATAAATTCAGAAGATATACTCATTATACCAAACATAATCCCAACATTTAAAATGATCGTATAATTCAATGATTTGTCCAAAAACTGATTGGTCTTTTGTTTATTACCACTCGCCATATTCGCCATTCTTGGAAGTAATACATTTGTAACACCCAACATTAGTGATGTAGCTATTGCAATGATATTTTGAGCATAGTTATAAAAACCAACTTCTTTAGAATTAACATATATGCCTATTAATATTTTATCCATATACTGATACATACTTGATGCAATAAGAGGTACAAATAGTATAATATTCGGTCTCAAATGTTTTACCATTATTTTTAATTTTGGTTTTCTAAAATAAGTATTTTTTAAAACTAACGGCCAAATCATTATTAAACCTGCAATGTTTCCCAGACTCATAATTAAAGCATATATCAATAAATCCGATGGATTTTTTACAAACAAAAAAATACATACTGTAGTTAATACTTTTATTAATGTACTTCGTATAGTAGTAAGTTTAAATTCTTCTAATCCAAATGCAAACCAATTTATATCAAATAAAGCCGAAATCACATACATTGATTGAATCAAATAAATAGTAATATTTTTCTCTAGATAAAGCAGCACGATTAATATATATGCCATAAATGCAAAAAGTGTTAAGAAAAACTGTATATAATATATTTGCCAAAAAGTATCTGATAACTTTTTTTTATTATTCCTAACTTTAGATATTTCTCGGTTTCCATAATTGTTAACCCCTAACATTGCCAATAAAAAGAAATAATATGCAAAGGCATTTGTTTCTGAATAAATGCCATTCTTTTCAGGTCCTAAAACTCTAGACAGATATGGTGAAGTGATTAATGGTATTATCATTATTAACACTTGATAAAATGTTGAATACAAAAGATTCTTTTTTAAAGATTTTGCCATAACACGAATACCTCTATATCAAAATATTGTTTTCAAAAATATAATTATAAATGTTTGATCCCACGATTAAATATGATGCTAACCATATAAATGAAAATATTAATAATAGCATACCATATTTTAAATTTTTATTTGTGATTGCATTTCTTTTGGTCGAATTGTATAAAATGGAAAAACATATGAAATTAAAAACATTAAGATTTCTATATATCCTATACATGCTCATACTCATAGTTAATAATGGAAAAGAAATAACTGCGTATAAATTGATCATTAAACAGTAATCAAATATCTCTATTAACTGTTCTGATTTTATTTGTCTTCTGAAATACAGTAGCAACACAATATTAAGTATATGAAGTATACAATATAACCAAAATCCAACTCCCATAGACGTTAAAAAATATCCTTCTTTTCCGCTTTCTTGAAAAACTTTAAATAAAACTTCTGCCAAAAAGGACCCATTTGTAAAATGCATAAAAACTGCTAAGCCTATAATAATAACTGCACTATATTTTGCAACTAATATAAAATATTTTTGATAACGTCCTATCAAAACTAATGGTAAATAAATAAGAAATACTCTGTGTATACTAATAGCAATAAGCATATAAATTAACGCTTGAAAAATTTTTTTCCTATATATATAATATATTGATACTACTAATAATGTAGATGCTATATAGTTTCTAAATTGCGTTGTATCAACTGCTAATTGAATAACCGTATATAAAAAAAGCATACAATGAAGATTACCATAAAATTTGTTCGTTATATAAACATTGATTAATAAACAGCTTGTATAAACCACAAATAAAAAAGCTTCATATGTAAAATGCATTTTTTTAAAAATGCTCATAATAAATACAAATGCTCTTTCAAAAGTATCTATTTCAATATTATAATTGTATGCATTTTTATAGATGAGCATATCACTATTATACGTGTTACCCGCCATTAAAATTATTATTCCAACCATTGAAAGAAAAGATACTATTTTACTATTCCTATTCGATATCATTAAAATAAAATTAATAATAATAATAGAAAAAAATATAAAGTAAGTAAAAATAATTCTTCACCTCCTATCCTTTATTCTTCTATTTCAAAATCGCCTTTTTTTTCATGATATATCGCATACTGTTTCGTTTCATTTATTATTTTGCATGGATTTCCAATAACAATAGACCCTGCTGGTATAGAACCTTTAACAACAGAACATGCACCAATTATACAATTATCTCCTATGATTGTTCCCGGTAAGATAGATGCTCTTGCACCAATAAAGCAATTATTACCTATATGAATATTTTTTTTAAAATATAATTCACCCTCATGCCTATCGATAAACTTCCCTAAGGAACACATTGCTGTTGTTATAGAATAGTCATGCGTTAATAACATTACCTCCCTAGATATTGTAACGTTATCCCCTATATGAATAAGACTATAATCTGTTCCATCAAAATAAGCTGACGGATCTATATATTTTATTTTTTTCTTCTTTCCTGTAAATTCAATGCCACTTTTTCTTAAATAGTTACTGTATTCTCTTAAATATAAATCCGTGTTAATATATATCAGTTTTTTTACTACTATGCGTTGGATAACTCTTATATATTTTTCAATTTTCACATCTTTACTCCTCTATATAATTCAATGTAGTTTTCTATCATTTTTGATTTTGAAAAGGAACTTATATCTAGTACATTTTTTTTCAAATTTATTTTCTGAATCAACTCAATTAATTTTAGGTAGTCTTTCTTTTCAATATCATATCCATATTTATGATTTGAAAGACACTCTGGACTACCTCCCGTTTTATATGTAATTACTGGTGTCCCACAGCATATTGCTTCCAAGTTTACTGTTGGATAATTATCCTCATAGGTTGGATTAAAAAAAGCATATGCACTAGTATACAAAACGCAAAGCTCTTTTACATTTTCTGTTCTAGGAATAGATGTTATATTGAAAGGCATGCTTTTAATCTGTTTATCCGTCAATCCAACTACTACCAGTTGAAATTCATCACTTAATAATGTCGATAATTCTATAATATCCTCTAATCCCTTCTTTTCGTTCCATATACTTGCAACGCATAGAATAACCCTTTTATCCGATTTGATTTTATATTTTTGCAAAACTTCTTCATCATATGTCGGCTTAAAAACACTAGTATCGATTCCATTAGGAATCACAACAACTTCATGTTTATTTAGAAAAGAATTTTTTATAAGATTACCTAACCAGTTTGATGGGGTAACAATAATACAATCACCTGATATTTCATATGTTTTTTTCTTTTTGTTAAAATTACAAATTGTATTATCTATATAACTCTTCGGATATGACTTTATCTGCTTACATTTACCACAGCCTTGTTTCCATTTGTTACAATTCGTATATTCAAAATTACAGCAATGTCCAGTAAATGCCCAGCAATCATGCATTGTCCATACCACTTTTATATTGTCCTTACTAAAGTATTCGAAAAGCATAGGATAATTAATATAATAGCCATGCAAACAGTGAATATGTACAACATCTGGTTTGAAATCTTTTAATTTTTTTATTAGTCTTTTTGTTGCATTTTTTGAATGCAAACCATCTGAATCAAAAATTCTTGCTAAGAATGCATGATAATAAACTTCAAAAGTATTATCTATTTTGTAATGATTATATCCTTCCGGTTCCTTACCTCTTCCATAACAAATTAAATATTCATCTCCATTTTCTTTTAATCCACTACATATATTTCTAACTATACTACCAACACTGCCTAACATAGCATTTGTACAAATTTGTGCTACTCTCATTATAGTTCTCCTTAAAAAATCGCGCCCACATTTTTATAATGTTCTTTAGCAACTTTTTATTTTGCTTTACCTGTCTTAATCTTTTTAATCATATTAATCTTAAAATCATCTCCCCAAATTGCTTTGGAATCGTATGGTCGATCTGGAAATGCACCATATTTTAATTTAATTCTAAAATTATTTTCTTTAATAAATCTTTCAACCCTATCTGCTAACTTTTCCGGTCGACCGGAACAAATATTGATTATTCCATTCACATCTATTTGTAATGTAGCATCAACAACCTGTTCGCAAAATTCATCATAATCTAAAAAATCAAATTGATTTAATCCCATTGTAAAAGGAAATTCTGCTTGCCCTTTTTTTTCGGCTTGTACAATTTTGGAAAATATAGACGAGCCATCCTCTGTATTACCAACAATATAAAATCCTCTTAACCATTGTAAAACAGTATCTGTATTTTTTACCTTTAATTCAACTAGTTTTCTCAATGCATCTTTTGAAATTCCATATAAACTCTGTGGATTAGTAGATGTATTCTCGTTAATACTGCCTTCATAAAAACCAATTTCATGCATACTTCCCAAAATAACAACATGCTTGATACCTGCATCAATCATCTCGCAAATGAATTTGTAATGTTTACTCAGATCATTAATATGATTAATAGAATTATGAACAAATCCATCACGCCATGCCATATGCACCAAAATATCTGGTCTATCAAAATATTCATATGGGGAATCAATCGCAAACAAATCACAGCATTTTATTTCTGCTCTTGAATCAATGTGATCATGCCGGAAATCACTAGCAATAACTCTTTGATTTTTATTCAACAATTCTTTTACAACACCTTTTCCAAGATAACCATTAGCACCTGTAACTAAAATATTCATGATTACTCCTCCAATAATGTTTTTATCCAACTTTCCAAAGAATATTTTTTATATATTCTTTCATCTAATTCTTGATACGGTTTATTGATAAAATCTGTATCTAATTTAAAATTATTTCTATCTACAACCAGGATATTATTCTCATTGTAAAAATCATAATTGACAATATCTTTATTTGTTGTAATCAGTTTCTTTTTAAGACCAATCATCTCAATTGTTCTCATTGTTAATCCATTTTGCGTTTTGCTTTCAACATCTACTACGCACTTTGATTCACCATATATTTCATATGCTTTTTTTATCGGCATCATTTTAAATCTAATATCTTTTTTCTTTACATTTCTGTAATCCTTATTAAATAATTTATTTTGGATATATATTAAAAAATGGGGCAAAAAGAGAAATGAAAAATATTGCAAATCATTTTTCTGGCATGTCTCTTTTACCAAATTTGATATCTTTACTCTATCACCGTGCCCGGTTCCTATGAATGCTATATCATATTTATATTGATTAGCTTTTAATGTTGGCAAATAATCTTCATAATAATATAACGGTAAAAATTTTAATGACTTTTTATTATTTAAAAAGTCAATTCTGTCAAAAGTATAGACATTATTATAATATGTCCATTTTTTGTCAATTTTTTTATTATTCTTGATACTGTCCCACATATACAAAATTCTTTTTGCCGTAGGATATTTAGCAGATAATAATTTTAGTGTCTCTATCGGTGTATATTCTCCTCTAATAGATACAATAAAATCAAAGTTATCTACATCAAATTTTTCAATTTGTTTTTTATAATAATTATGTATTCTTTTAATATAAAATTTTAATTGTAATCGACCTAATGTCTTACATACTACACCATCGTTTGGTTTATCATTTATATGGACAACATTGTATCCCATATTTTCCATTTTGGATTTTATTCCATTTGAATACCCTGGTAAAGCAATTAAAAGAATATTTTTTTTTGTATTCTTCTCAGGTATCAATATTCCTTTTTCTGTTTGCTTTACTGAATCATTAAGTCCTACTAAATAATCACTTTCCGTATTCTCATAACTCATATTTCCAAACGCTTTATTACACATTCCACCAATCTTCCCAGGTATTTTGGCTGCAATATATACAAATGGATTTAATATTTTTGTTACATGAATTTTTTTTCCATTAACTTTAGCAATCTCTTTTACCATTTCTGTTGTCGAGACATACTCACTGTTTTGCGGAAAATAAATCCCCTCTGATTTCTCATCAATACATTTTTTAATAAAATAACAAAGATTTCCCACAAATAACATACTTCTCTCATTTTTGACATCCGGAAATACAGGTAATTTCTTAGCCAATTTTGACAGTAATTGATAATTCCCTTTACTTCCAGGGCCATATATCATTGGTGGTCTTAATATACAGACTTTAAAAGCACCATCACTCAATGGTTGCAGCTTTAAATCAGCTTGTAGTTTACTGTCACCATAGAAATTCGCTGGTTCCGGTTTGGTATCTTTATTGATCACCTTCTTTTTCCCCAGTGGTGCACTTTCTCCATAAACAATAATAGATGACATATAAATAAACTGTTTAACACCATCTTCTTTCGCTTTTATTGCTGTTTCATAAGTTAAATCCGTATTCACTTTATAATATAATTTTTTGGTCTCTTCACTGACATGTCCAACATCTGCGTGAGCTATCCCTGCTACATGAAAGACAGCATCATATGTAGAAAAATCTTTTTTCTTCCAATTAGGATCGATCATATCTAACGTATCTATATGATATCCATCATATTGTTTCATATAGCTTTCGAATGAAGTTCCTATATAACTATTCGCTCCGGTTATCAGTATCTTTTTCATCGCTTTTTCTCTCCATTCATTGTTCCAGTTCCACCTTCTACAACACCATCACTTTTTAATACAGATGTAATTGTACCAAAAAAGCATTTTACATCAAAGAAAAAAGAAAGACGCTTTACATATTCCCCATCCAGTTTTGCTTTTACAGGTATTTCTAATTCATCTCTGCCGTTGATCTGCGCCCATCCAGTAAGACCCGGTCTTACATCATTAGCGCCATATTTATCTCGTTCTGCAATCAGATCATCCTGATTCCATAATGCTGGTCTAGGACCAATTACCGCCATTTCTCCTTTTAATATGTTTAATATTTGTGGCAGCTCATCTAAACTTGTTTTTCTCAAAAATTTTCCTGCTTTTGTAATAAACTGATCCGGATCTTTTAACATATGTGTCGGCATATCTTTTGGTGTATCAATATACATTGTTCTAAACTTGTAAATATTAAAATAGGACCTATTGATTCCTATCCTTTTTTGCTTAAACAAAATCGGCCCTTTACTGTCTGCCTTGATCCAAACACATAAAATCAGAAAAACCGGGCTTAATACAATCAAACCACACAATGCTAAAATAAAATCTATAATTCTCTTTATTCCATTTCTATACATTTTCTTTCTCCTCACCCATTTACTCTCTATAAACCTGTCCATAGTCAATCTTCGCATATTCTGGCACATGAGCCATTGATGCAACAACAGCTAAAGCATTGATATGGCAGTAACACTCAACTGTCGCATCATGATCGATAACTGCTCCTGTTGAAATAATACTTCCTGTCCCAATCCTTGCATTTGCATTCACTACAACATTTGGAAAAACAACAATTCCTTCATCAAGATCTGCATTCCCAGAAATAATACTTTCAGATGAAATCAACGAAACTATATTGTAACCAGCTTTCTTTGCTCTATCTAATAGCTCTTTTCTAAACTTATTATTTCCTACAGCAATAAAGATGTTTTGATACTCCAAACTAAAAGAACTCATTTCAGCAATGGTTCCAACTATTTTACAATCATTTATACTTTCACCTACATGATTATCATCTAAAAACACAATTTCATGATATGTTTCTCTGGCTATATCAAGGCAACACCTTCCATGTCCTCCTACTCCTACAATCACTAACTTTTTCATACAAATTACCCTTTACGCAAGAAAAAGGACTCCCTCCAGCGGAAATCCTACAACTTTATCCCTATCAATATTTCTCGTTTCTTTTCAAATAACTCCATTTCGATCATCACATATCGCAGCCTCAACTTTTTCTTGACAATCCAATCCACATAATGTCTGAGCGGACCTTCTGCAGTAAGAATCTCTTTTTCTTCATTCACCGTCACTTTTGACAATCTCACAACGTCCTCCGGATCTTCATCCAGAAGATTCTCAAGAAATTCTCTTTCTTCCTGAGAGACAGTTAAAAAGATATCTTCTTCTGACCGGAGAAGTTTTGTAATCTGAGGAATTGCTTTTAATTTTGTGTATACCTCCTCTGGCTGGTCAGTACTGATGAAGAGATACCCCGGGAACATCGTTTCCAGATGAACAATACACTGCCCATCTCGTCTCCATACCCGTTCTCGTCTTATATAGAAACAATCTTCAAAAAACTGTCTGCTCAGTTCTTTGTCGATCACATTCTTTGTCTCTTCTTCTTTTCCCGTCACTACTTGGATTACATACCACATACTATCTCTCCTAAAAAAGAGTGTGCTTCGCCATTTCGCGATACCTGACCCCGAATTCTGTTTCCGTTTTACATCAGATTCCCGAATGGCAGTCTCTACTGTCATTCGGGAATAATCGGATGTATTTATTTCTGTCCATTCTCTGCTGTCTTTCCACCCAGCAGCCTTTCATACACTTCGCCTTTTTTCTCGCTGCCGTGTTCCCCTGCCGGATGATACGTTGTTACAATCTCAGAAACCTTTTCTCTGATATGTTCGTCATTTGCATACGCCATTTCCATCAGAGACTGAAGCTGCTTCAGAAAACCTTCCACCTCGAAAGGAATCGGGCATCCGATATGGATCAAATCATTCGGAGTTTTCTTCAGCCCCTCTTCTGCCATCAGCTTTTCTTCATAAAGTTTCTCTCCCGGTCTCAATCCGGTGTATTCTATCTTAATGTCAATATCCGGTTTTAGTCCTGACAACTTGATCAGGTTTCTCGCCAGTGTATCAATCTTGACCGGGCTTCCCATGTCCAGAACAAAAATCTCTCCACCCTTTGCATAAGTGCCGGCCTGTAATACCAGGCTGACTGCTTCCGGAATCGTCATAAAGTAGCGGATGATATCCGGATGCGTAACCGTCACCGGTCCGCCTGATGCAATCTGTTTTTTAAACAATGGGATGACAGAACCATTACTTCCAAGTACATTTCCAAACCGAACTGCCACAAATTCTGTCTTGATATCTTCCGAAAAGACATGTTTTTTCACCATAGCTCCGTCTTCATCATCTGCATGTGCATAGAGAATCGGCAGTCTTTCCGGTGTCTTCTCTTTGATCATACGATCAAAGGACTGTACAATCATCTCACAGAGACGCTTGCTGGCGCCCATGATATTCGTCGGATTCACCGCTTTATCTGTACTAATCAGAACAAATCTCTGACAGCCGTTCATCATTGCCGCATAAGCTGTCTTGTAAGTACCGATCGCATTATTCTTAATAGACTCACATGGACTGTCCTCCATCAGCGGAACATGCTTATGTGCTGCTGCATGATAGACGATGTCCGGACGATAAGTCTCAAATACCGCATTGATCCTTCTCGAGTCTCGGATAGATCCGATCAATACAACCAGATCAAGTTCAGGATACTTTTTCTTTAACTCTTGCTGTATATCATATGCATTGTTCTCATAAATATCAAAGATGATCAACTGTTTCGGATGGTACTCTGCGATCAGACGGCAAAGACCCGAACCAATACTTCCGCCTCCACCTGTTACCATGATCTTTTTGTCTTGGATAAAGGCATTGATCTCCTGCATATTGACTTTGATCGGATCACGTCCCAGAAGATCCTCCACTGCTACGTCTTTCAGCGCACTGACACGCACCTCACCGGTCAGGAACTGATAGATACCCGGCAGGTTCTTCAGCTCACACCCGGTCTCTTTACAGATGTTCAGGATATCCCGCTTCTCCTGCGCTGTCGCACTCGGAATTGCCACAACGATCTTCTCGATCTTGAATCGTTCGACACAGGAGAGAATATCATCTCTTCCCCCGACCACAGGAACTCCTTCGATATATCTACCCCATTTATTCGGGTTATCATCAATAATACAACATACGATATCCTCCAGCTCTTTGGCTGTCTTGATATCACGCAGGATCATCTGACCTGCCTTGCCCGCACCGATCAGAAGTACCTTCTTCGCCTTCGCGATCTCCTCTGCCTTTCTCTGCCGGCTTCTCTCAAGCAGTACAAACCGGTAAGAAAAACGCACTCCCAGCGTCAGCACAAACTGAATCATAATTCCGAATACATAATAAGAAAGTGGCATCTTCCCGAAAAATACATTCATTCCCACACAGTGGATCACAAATGTAATTCCGGTTGCCACAACCGTCCTAAGCAACTCGCTGTAGCTTGCAAATCTCCAGATGCTATTATAGAGACGCATCTTCCTGAACACAAAGATTGAAATCACAGCGTAAATTAAAATAAACTTAAAATAGAAATTCAAATACTCTTTCGGTATCATCGTATAACGACAATCAAACCGGAACCATAATGCCAGAAAAAAAGCAAGTATCATAGCAATAGCGTCATAAACTGTCAACCCTATTGATACAACTTGCCAGTGTTCCATCCTGTTTTTAAAAGCATGTACTCTCTTCTTCCCCTTCATCTTTTTTCATCCTATTCCTCTTCCCTAAATATTTCTCCTACTACAGATCCGGACATTTTTCAACAAAATTGTTGATTGCTCCCTATTTTGTGCAGATTTTGAAGATTTATGTCATTTTATTTTACCCCCCCCCACACATTTTTGTCAATATCCGCGCCTGGTGAGTTCCTATGCTGATAAGTTCTTACAGAACAACGCAAAAGACTGAAGGGTATGCCGCCCCCTCAGTCTTAATTCTAATCACTCTATCTCCATGCGCTTCGGGCACTTTCCAGATCACGAAGTCCCTTTTCCACCTCTTCTCTGCAAGCAGCCATCTCATCTGCCTGCTCCATATTCTCTTCCTTCAGCTGTCTCAAAAGATCCTGCAAATTCATTTCATGTGTTTTTCCACATTCTATAAAATATTCCTTTACCTCATGTACCTGATACAGGTTTTTCAAGCTTCGGCTATGGAACTCGAGTTTATCACAAAGTGCTTTTGCTTCCTGAAAAACCCGTTCCAAATCTTCATACTTCTTTTTCAGCTCGTCATGAATTGACATATATTTAAGGATATCTGCTGATCCCGCCATTCTGTTCAACACAGACAATGCTGTTTCATATGCTGCTTTCATTGCCGCAATCTCCGGCTGTGTCAGATCAAGCCCTTCGATCGTTTCCACTTTTGGAAGAAGATCCATCACGATTTGAAATGGATTTTCATCTAATTTTTCCAGAAGCGTCGCATCAACACTTTCCAGTGCTTTCGCAAGCGCTGTCAACTCAGGCTCCAGAATTCCATATGCATATTCTGCCTGTTTTTTAATCATGTCCTCCAACATCAGTACGGCATCATCCATCTGCTCTTTCAAACTGTCATCCCGCAGCCCAAGCGTTCCTTTATGAATGGTCTTTGCCGCTTCAAGTAAAGTATCCTGCATAGTGGATTTCTCTTCTTGTACCATTTCCATTACTTTTTCCATGATTTCCGGAGTGCAGTTCGAGCTTTCATATATTTTCTCTGCCTCCGTCAGCCTTGTGATTAAATTTTTCATCTCAGGAATACATCTTAGATAGCTGTTCTCAATATCATTGTCAAATTTCTGAATTGACCTTCTTAATTGTTCCATGCTGTTTTTTAGTTCCGGCAGATATTCCATATCAAACTTAATCACTGCATTGTTTAATTTTTTCCGCTGTAACTGCAGTTCTTTTCCCGGATCTTTTACACTTCTCACTTTGACATTCACTTCTCTCTGGGCTTCTTCAAACAATGCTACAAGCTCCGCTGTAATATTCCCCACCTCTGACCATGAATTTACTGTACTTTGCATTCTCATTTTAAACTGCAGCAACAACGTGGAATTATCTACGTCTTTTAGCTGCTCAATGGAATTTTCAACATACGCCTCCACAGACTTCCATACCGTTTCAAGATTTTTAACGCCTGCTGCCGCCTCATTGATCACAACACTGGCATCTGCCATATTTCCTCTGACAGCTACTACTTTTCCAACAAAGTCTTCTTTTTCTCGAAGCTGCTCTCTATACTTACTCAATTCCGCACATTCCTGTGCTCTTCTGCGTCTTATATTTTCTGCCTTGGATCCATAGATGCCGCCTGTGCATGCCCATGCAACCACACCTGCCGGCGGGAAAATCATGCCAATTGCACCCCAGAATGTGTATCCTACCATTTTGTTATATTCTTTATCCAATAACTCAATTTCCTTTTGCCTGTTTTCCACTTTCTCCCGCAGATCTTGAATCTCTTGATTTAATTCCAGACATTTTAGTTCTTCCTGAATGCCCGCAGTTCTCGGAATGATCTTATTATCCATATTTTCACGATATCTGCTTATTGTCTCAGAAAGTGCGCTCGTAGCTTCTTTTTGCATTGCAATGTCTCTTTTCAATTCTTCAAGCAATACCATCAATCCGATTTTACTCTGCTCATCGTCACAGGTAAACTGTAATTCCTGTTCTTTCTCTTCCAATGCTTTCAGCTGTTCCATAATCGGCATCTTATCGATCTCTTTCACAATCTCTTCTCCGATCATTGTGTAATTGCCGCTGAATACCTTCAGATCTGTACCGATTGATTTAATCCTGCTCTCCAGATCAGACCACTGCTCTACATGTTCTTTGATCATCTCAAACAGCTGTTGAAAATTTTTCGGCGAAAGATTTGGATTGAGCTCCTTCGAATAATTCAGATATTGTTCTACATCTTCAAGGTTCGTAGGAAGCGACAGTCCGTAAGACACATATTGCTTGATTTTTATGATCTGCGCCTTACTTAAAACAAGCCCTCTTACAGATTCATCCCTTCCTTCCCGAAGCTGAATTCCCCTTCCTCTTCCTTTTAAAAAGATCGGATAACCCGCCATTGCCTTCAACATCAAAAGTGATACCTGCTCCTCAGAAATTTCTTTGACCATAGCTTCTGCTTCTTTTAATTCTTCATTAAATCCCTCTAACATTACACTTTTTCCACTAAACATACTCTTTTTTCCTTTCCTTTTTGTGTTAACAGCAGTTGGTTTTTAAAACAAAAACCGGAGTAGCTATCAGAACACTCTGTCTGATCTCTACTCCGGTAACCTCTGTCTCATCGGACAACTTCTACTCAAAGTTCTCTATTTATTTTATATGACGCTTGCCCTTCATCACTCGTCCCAGGTCAATAGAAACGACTTTTCCACAATCTCTGCACTTGATCTCTATCACGCCATCTATTGCGGAAAGATTATCAAACAGCCGCTTATTATTACAATTCGGGGTCGGGCAATGTACGTGGATCCCTTTTGCTTCCAAACAAATCCCTTCTTCCAACTTCTGTCACAGTTCACTTACTACGTTGGTGCACCATGTAAATCAGAACACTCGTTCGTCTTTACACTTCATAATATACCAGAACATTTGTTCGTTGTCAATAGTTTTTCAGAACACTTAAGATCTGTTGCTTCCGTAGATTCTTCTACTTCACAATATCTCCTAATTCTAAATATTAAAATCTTTTTCTGTCAGAATAATTCTGTCTGCATCGTCTGTATTCTTTCCAAGTACCCGTTTTACAAGTTTCTTTGCAGATACCTTCTGGGAATGCGACATCGCCTCGTCCATAATGTCTTTTACTTCCGCAACTGTCACTGCGTGATCTTCTCTCTGCATCGCATCGATCCGGCTGTACAGCGCCAGGATTCCCATCTCATCGATACGATATCCATTCTCCTGTGCGTAAGTCTGACCAAATGTAACCAGCTCATCATTTACAAAGATCGGCACTTCCAGTCTGCTCGTAAATTTCTTTCTGAACTCTCTGTTTGAGGAAAGTATACGGTCAAGCGGCTTTCTCTGCTCTTCCAGCACGATCAGCATCTCTCCGGTATCTTTTTCCATTGCCTTGTTCAGCTTCGCAACCGTTCTTTCACTTAATTTTCCTGCTTTTTCAATGATCAGCGCTCCGCCGTACAGCTTGGCAATGATATCACTGATCTTCTTCTTATTCAGCGCTTCTCCGGTGATGATCGCAACTCTTCCCTGACGGATCTTTCTCTGCTTCTGGATTGCTTTGACCACATCAACCGCAAGAACCGTCTTTCCATTTCCTTTGTTTCCGATGATCAGCAGGTTACCTGTATTGGATGTACCTCTTCTGTTCGTACAGTTGCGGTCCTGCTCCAGAACATCTACCAGCTGTTCGCTCATACCACGTACCGGAACAAAGTAGGAGAACAGCTTCTTCTGCTCCTCTGTCAGCCCTGCTTTTCTTGCACCCTGTCCGGACAGATCATAGCGGCTGTGTACCAAAAATCCTGTATCGGAAATCGATAATGCATCTGCAATCTCATCCATCGGAAGTGGTGCAGTCTTTCCTGTCGCAATCAGCTTCGCAGTCTCTTTTCTGCTCAGCGGTGTCGTAGAACTCAGAATATCCGACTCAACAGGCTCTTCATCCGGAATCTCACGATCGTCCGGTTCATCACTCAGCGTCGGCTTGAACTCTTCCTGCAGCCCTGCTGCAATCGATTCGTAATCGTCCTCATAATCATCATCGTAATCCAGTTCTTCTTCGAATTCCTCTTCCAGTTCCTCTGCTGCGTCTTCTGTCAGAAGGTCTTCATAATCTTCTGCACTGTCAACCTCCAGAGTCAGCTCTTCTGATTCCATTCTAAGCTCTTCTGTTGCTTCCTCCTTATTCTCAAGAGGTTCAACAGGAGTACTCGTGTGTACCGGAATCTCCTCACTCTCTTCTTCCGGAATCACACCTTCAATCTCATCGATCATCCTCTGAATATCCGGGGATAAGATCGGGCTCTTTGGCTTGCGCTCAATCTGTTCTATATCCTCTTCGTTCACTTCTGGAACTTCTTCCGGTTCAACACTGCCCTCTGCGGCTTCCCACTCAGCAAGAATATCATCAATATCAAGTATATCGTCAACCGGCTCGTCTATTCTCTCATCCTCTTTGATTTCTGTTTCTTCTAATTTAATAGATTCTTTTTCCATATCTTCCTTCTCAGCCTCTTCTGCTACTTCAGGTTCCTCGATTACTTCCACATCTGCTGCATCTGCCATTTCCGGTTCTGCCAGCTCTTCTAATTCTTTCAGATCAACTTCCTTAACTTTCGTCTCGATCGTCTCCTCAACGATCTCTTCTACAGGTTCTTCGATCACTTCTTCCTCTGCCACTTGATCCAACAATTCCAGATCTGATAATGACTCAATCTCTTCCAGTGCTTCTGCCAAATCTGAGCAATCATCTTCTCCTGTACTCTCCTGGCCATCGGCTTCAAGCGGCTCTGCGTCCTCTTCTGCCAATTCCTCGATGTCTTCTTCGTACTCTTCCGCATCCTCTTCTGAAAGTTCCAGCTCTTCCTGCTCCTGCGCTTCTTCTTTTTCTGTATGGAACAGATTCTGAAGCGCCTCGCCAAGCTTCATCGTATCACCCAGCTTCTTCTTCGACGGCTCCGCTTTTTTCAGCTGCTCTGACACTTCCTCCTCACTGAGTTCGGCATTCTCCGACTCTGCGATCTGCTCTGAACGCTCCAGCATATCCTCTGTATAGCGGGCAGCTTCTTCCTGCTCTCTTCTCCGCTTTTCTTCTTTCTCAGCTTTTATTCTGCCCAGATCGATCAGTTTTTCCGCTTCTCTTTCTGAAGATTTTTCTGCTTCTTCCAGCCTTCTGTCATACTTTTCCTGCTGCAGTGGAGTCAATGGCTTGTATCGCATCTTCAGTTCCATGGCCTTGTATACATACTTGCCTTCGCTGAACCACAGAATCAGATCATCACACTCTTCCAGACATTCGGCTGTCATCCCGGCTTCTTCATATCTCTTGGCCAGCTCGTATGCCCACTCTTCGACATACTCTGCTTTTTTGAACTGCTCCAACGCACGAATCTGCTGCTCGATCGGAGCTCTCCGTGCTCTCAACAGGCGGTATCTTAAGATGTACTGATTGGGATCTTTTGGCGCAGCCTGTACGTATTCATCATAATAGTCGATCGCCTCTTCCAAATTTCCAACCTTTATCGCAAGAGTGCACAAGCGATATAATATCTTTCTGCTCCCCTCTGTTCTATGATAGGCAGCCCTCAGAACTCCAAAACTCTTACGGTAATCTCTGATCTTTTCATATATATTGCTGACGTTTAACAGCATATTTACATTTCTGACACGCTTCCAATCAATGCTGTCAGCAATCTCAGCGGCTCTGTTGTATGCACCGTTTTCCATAAGTTTTAGCATCTGTTCTGTCTTCAACTTATATTCATACTTGTCCACTATGCTCACCTCATTATACTTAGTCTGTACCTTACAGGTATCTTTCTCTTCATTGCCTGGTTTGTTCTAGTTTACCATATGACTCCCGTAATGTCAAAAAAATGCACCCTCAATTGACATTGAAGATGCATTTTATATTGTATTTAAATTTTTCATATTTTATTTTATAAATCGAAGGAACTATCTCGATTCTGTTCCTGTAAGACCTTTACACTTGTTAATTGATATAGCAGTCTGTCCACTAAGACTGGCTTATATGAAACCTCCTGTTCTTCAATTTAACAATATCTATAACCTAAATCCGACTCGGTATCGGTATCGGTATCATCCTATCATGAAAGTCCTCTCTTCAGTTATTCTCTCTATAACCTTTCGGCTGCTGCAGTATCATCTGACGATATTCCAACATCCTATTTGATTATTCTTTCTATAACTGGGGGTGCTTCATATAAAACTGATATTCCTTATCCATGTTTCTTTACACATGTTCGGGAACTTTGGCTAAGTGTGGTATCTATATTCAATACGTCTGTAGATGTCGAATCTTTTCATTTTCATCCAGCTTTACAATCTCTTCGATTTGATCTTTTCATTCACTTTTACTGGATCTTATCTTTCGTGGTAAAGGTCTCTTTTACAGGAACCTGCATCTACCGTACCACTGACATATTGAAATGTAACTGATGATATACTGTCCATTGGACCTCTGCCTCCTTAGTTCGTTTATTTTTAATCTAACAGAACGACTACTTACTAAATTAAGAATCGCTCTTTAGTTAAATATCCTTTTGAGATGTGTGATTGTTGTATCTCTTTTGGATTGACTTAATAATAACACTATCCCTTTTAGTTGTCAACACACTTTTTTATATTTTATCGAAATGATTTTTAAATTATTACTTTTTATCAGAATTTTCTGAATATTTATTTTGTATAATCTGCGTATTGTTATTATAATCCGAACCGGATATAATGAATTTACTTTTTAGCTGTCGTCTGTACAGCATTGGCTTCTGTCTTTTAGAAGCTGTCTGTTTTCCGGCGTTTCGCCAGATTTTCAGTTGATTTTAACCGAACACAAGAATAAGAAGATTGCATCTACAGGATAAGTTTTTTATAATGGAGGAAAGTACATGAGAAAAAATAAAAAAAGAAATCACCAGAAACACCCTGTCCCGAATCACAAATATAAGGATCGGCTTTTTCGTCTGGTTTTCAATAACAAGAAGGATCTTTTGGATCTATACAATGCATTGAATAATACCTGCTATGAAAATCCGAATGATCTTGAAGTTAATACACTGGAGGACGCTGTTTATCTCTCTATGAAAAATGATATTTCATTCCTGATCGGCGGGACACTGAATCTCTATGAGCATCAGAGCACGTATAATCCAAATATGCCATTGCGCGGACTGATCTATCTCGCCAGGTTGTATGATGGATACGTCGAGACGGAAAACATCAATTTATACAGCAGCACTCTAAAAAAGTTGCCGATTCCTCAATACTTTGTGTTCTATAACGGCACAAAAGAACAACCGGATGAGACGATTCTTCGATTGACAGATGCATTTGAATCTGTATCCGATAATCGGCAGCCTTGTCTGCAGTGTACCGCAGTGATGCTGAATATCAATTACGGACATAACCTTGCGCTTATGGAAAAATGCCAGCGGCTGAAAGAGTATTCTATTTTTGTAGATACGGTAAGGATCCAATGTAAGAAAACGAGTGATCCGAAGCACGCTGTCACGAAAGCGGTGGACATCTGTATTGAAAAGGGAATTCTTCGGGATGTACTGGTGAAACATAAAGCGGAGGTAATCAGTATGGTTCTGACATCGTTTAATCAAAAGGCTTATGAAGAAGACTTAAAAAACCAGTATAAAGAGGGTATTGAGGAGGGCATTAATCTTGGACAAAAAGAAATTGTTCTCCATATGCTTCATTCCGGCAACTCTCCAGAGCAGATTGCTCAACTGACCGGGATTGATATTGAAGTTGTAAAACAATGGATTGAAAAAGCTAAATAACTTTTACAAAAGCATATCCCCCGGATCTCAGGCTTCTTTCTCCTGAAATCCGGGGGATCTATTCATTCTCTCTATTTTCTTAGCAGATCTCTGCTCCTGCCGGCATTGATTTTTCCGGTGTCATCAGTGCAAGGTTGCCTTCTGCATCTTCTGCGCATAACAGCATTCCTTCTGATAATACGCCTGCCAGTTTTGCAGGTTTCAGATTCACGAGAACCATGACTTTCTTTCCAACCATTTCTTCGGCTGTGTAATGACCTTTGATTCCGGATACGATCTGTTTTACCTGGCTTCCGATCTTCACCTGTGAGCAAAGGAGTTTTCTGGATTTTTTCACTTCTTCGCAGGCAATGATCTCTCCGACCTGGAACTGCATTTTTCCAAAATCGTCAAATGTGATCTCTGGTTTTGCTTCGATATCGATCACATCTTCCTCTTCTTTTTCTTCTTCAACCGGTGGATGCAGCTCTTCTACTTTTTTCAGAACTTCTTCCAGATCCAGTCTTGCGAAGAGGATTTCCGGTTTTTCTGTTACATGACCGTTTCCGAGCTGCTCCAGAATCTTTTTGCTGGTGGATGGCATGAAGGATTCCAGAAGTTCTGCACCGCGGGAAATGCTCTGAATGAGGTTCCAGAGAACTGTTTCCAGACGGTCTTTTTTCGCTTCATCTTTTGCCAGTACCCATGGCATTGTCTCGTCAATGTATTTGTTGCAGCGTTTGAAGAGATTGAAAATTTCTGTCATTGCATCTGCCACACGCAGCTCTTCCATCTTGTCTTCGACTGCTTTTGGTGTGCTTTCTGTCACTGCCTTCAGATCTGCATCAACCTCTTCTGCCACACCTTTGTCTGTTACAGTTCCGCCGAAATATTTATTTGTCATGGAAACGGTTCTGTTTACCAGATTTCCAAGTGTATTCGCAAGATCGGAGTTCATGCGCTCTACCATCAGTTCCCATGTGATAACTCCATCATTTTCAAATGGCATCTCATGCAGGACAAAGTAACGAACTGCATCAACGCCGAAGAAATCTACCAGTTCATCTGCGTAAAGGACGTTTCCTTTGGATTTACTCATTTTTCCGTCTCCCTGAAGCAGCCAAGGATGTCCGAATACCTGTTTTGGAAGCGGAAGATCCAGTGCCATCAAAAAGATTGGCCAGTAAATTGTATGGAAGCGAATGATATCTTTTCCGATCAGATGCAGATCTGCCGGCCATAATTTGTGAAACTGCTCCGTGCTGTTTCCATCGCAGTCGTATCCGATTCCTGTGATATAGTTTGTAAGCGCATCCAGCCATACGTAAGTTACATGTTTCGGATCGAAGTCTACCGGGATTCCCCATTTGAATGATGTTCTGGAAACACACAGATCCTGCAGTCCCGGAAGCAGGAAGTTGTTCATCATCTCGTTTTTACGGGATACCGGCTGAATGAATTCCGGATGTGTATTGATATGCTCGATCAGTCTGTCTGCATATTTGCTCATTTTAAAGAAGTATGCTTCTTCTTTCGCAGGCTGTACTTCACGTCCGCAGTCCGGACATTTGCCGTCTACAAGCTGTGATTCTGTGAAGAAAGATTCACATGGAGTACAGTACATTCCTTCATAGTGCCCTTTGTAAATATCTCCCTGATCGTACAGTTTTTTAAAGATCTTCTGTACCTGTTTTTCATGATCTTCGTCTGTTGTACGGATAAATTTGTCATAAGAAGTATCCATCAGATCCCAGATTTTCTTGATTTCTCCGGAAACATTGTCTACAAATTCTTTTGGTGTTACTCCCGCCTCTTCTGCTTTGAGCTCGATCTTCTGACCATGCTCATCGGTTCCTGTCTGGAAAAATACATCGTATCCCTGACTTCTCTTGTATCTTGCGATCGCGTCAGCCAGAATAATCTCATAAGTGTTTCCAATATGCGGTTTGCCTGATGTGTAGGCAATCGCTGTTGTGATATAATATGGTTTCTTGTCTGCCATCTCTCTTCTCTCCTTCATAAAAAATCCCGTCTTCCTGCTGCCAAGAAGACGGGTGAATACCGTGTTACCACTTCTGATTTATCTCAGCCTCACGGCTGAAACCTCTGTGAGTGCTGCCAAAAACACTCTCTCGCTGTAAAGGGCGAACCCATCGCAGTTCACATCATGCTTGCTGCGCCGCTCGGGAGCCATGTTCGATCATCTTCCGTTCATCCCTCTCAGCATCGGATCCTTTCTCGGATCTTCCGGGAATTCTCTGTAAAATTTCGGATAACCTACTCTCTCCGTCTTTGCATTTTCCGTATGATTTTTCTACCAGATATGTGTATAAAATACACACTTTCTCGTTGAAAATCGTATCACAGCCGGAATGATAAGTCAAGATTGCACCTTTTAAAAATTTGTCTTATTACGATCCAGCGGCCACTTCGACCAGAAATTTTTTCTGCCGTAATGCCTCTTCGATCAGATCCAGTGTCTCTTCGGAATCTGCCTCGATCAGATGATAGTGATAATTGGAGGTAATATTTTTCAGAGGACTTGATTTTCCCCGCTTAATATCCTCTACAAATTCCATCACTTTTCGTCTGGATGTGATGTTAATCTCTGCCTCCATGTGACCGTACACCCTGTGATTGACCATCACGTTCACCACTTTTCCGCCCAGATCCACTACCGTACACAGCTCGTCTTCCAACTCTTCATCCGTGTGATTCACTTTGAAGATCCGGTTCACGGAATGTGGAGTATTCAGAAGATATCCCCTGTTTGTGGATATGATCTCATGTCCCGCTGCCCGGATCAGTGCGATATCCTGCACGATCACCTGCCGGCTGACATCAAATTCTTTTGCAAGCTGCGCCCCAGATACCGGAATACTGCTTTTTTTAATCTGATTTATGATTTGATCTCTGCGTTCAGAACCTGTCATAAATACTGTTCCTCTCTTTCTTTTTCTGCATCTTTACTCCACTGCATGCAGATTCTTTAAAGAAATATCCAGGATCGGAGCGGAGTGTGTCAACGCACCGCTGGAAATATAGTCAACTCCGATCTCTGTCAGACGCGCGATATTTTCTTTTGTCACATTTCCGGAGCACTCTGTCTGGGCTCTTCCGTCGATCAACTCCACTGCTTTTTTCATATCCTCCGGTGACATATTATCCAGCATGATGATATCTGCGCCGGCTTCCACCGCTTCTTTTACCATGTCCAGATTTTCTACTTCTACTTCAATTTTTCTGACAAACGGTGCATACTCTTTTGCCATCTGCACCGCTTTGGTCACACTTCCTGCTGCTCCGATGTGGTTATCTTTTAACAGCACACCGTCAGAAAGGTTGTAACGGTGGTTGTATCCGCCGCCTGCACGAACTGCATATTTCTCAAAAATACGCATATTCGGTGTTGTTTTTCTTGTATCGAGGAGTTTGATCTTGCTTCTTTCCAGAAGTTTTGCAACAGAATTGGTATAGGTCGCAATTCCGCTCATTCTCTGAAGATAGTTGAGCGCAACTCGTTCTCCGGAAAGAAGGACACGGATGTCTCCTTTGACTTTTCCCATCAGCTGTCCGTTTTTCACTTCTTCTCCGTCTTTGCAGTATAACTCTGCCTTCGTGTCCGGATCCAGAAGGGTAAACACTCTCTCGAACACTTCCAGTCCGGCAATAATTCCATCCTGTTTGCAGATCAGGTCTACTTCACCTGCCACTGCCTCTTTCATCACTGAATTGGTTGTCACATCTTCACTGGAAATGTCTTCTTTTAACGCTTCTAAGATCAGGTGATCTGCCTGAAGCTTCATTGTAATCTGATTCATCTGGTTTCTCCTTTATTTTTCATCTATTCTTTCATTTTATACAGCCTGTTCTTTTTCCAGGCACCATTGCTCTTTGATAAGATTTGCCGCTCTTTTTGCAAATACAAGACTCTCCAGAAGAGAGTTGCTTGCCAGACGGTTCGCTCCGTGCACACCGTTGCAGCTTGTCTCTCCCACTGCAAACAGCTGCGGCATGGACGTGTGGCTGTTCTTGTCTACCCAGATACCGCCCATAAAATAGTGCTGCGCCGGAACGACCGGAATGCACTCTTTTGTAACATCATAGCCTTCCTCCAGGCAATGCTCGTAAATATTCGGAAAATGACTCAATATCGTCTCTTTCTCGATCGGCGCCATGGACAGCCACACAAAATTCGTTCCATCCTTTTCCATCTGTTCCCGGATTGCCCTGGTCACCACGTCTCGCGGAAGCAGTTCATCTACGAAACGCTCCATGTTTTTATTATAGAGAAGTGCGCCTTCCCCACGGACGGATTCGGAGATCAGGAATCGTCTGCCCGGCTTTTCCGAATACAATGTAGTCGGATGGATCTGTACATAATCCAGATGCTCCAGACGAATGTGATGTTTTTTCGCTACTTCCAGTGCATCTCCTGTCAGATGCGGAAAATTTGTGGAATGCTGGTACAGCCCGCCGATTCCTCCGCTTGCCAGAATGGTATAATCTGCATAAATAGAGGACTCTTCACCACTTTTCGTCTTCACGGTGATTCCCGCACATTTTCCGTTTTCCTCAAGAATATCTGTCATGGTTGTATATTCGTAAATTGTTACGTTATTCTTTTCTCTTACACGCGCCAACAGCTTACTGGTGATCTCTTTTCCTGTCACATCTGCATGAAACAGAATTCTCGGTCTGGAGTGTGCCCCCTCTCTTGTGTAGGCAAACGCTTCTCCGTCCTTTTCAAATTCTACTCCATATCCTACCAGATCTTCAATGATTTTTCCAGAACTGCGGATCATAATATCGACAGATTCTTTCCGGTTTTCATAATGACCGGCTCTCATCGTATCTTCAAAATAACTGTCATAATCCTGTTCATCCCGGAGTACACAGATTCCGCCCTGTGCCAGAAATGAATCACTGCTCTGTGCATCTGCTTTTGTGATCATGATGATTTCTTTGTCATCCGGAAGATTCAATGCAGAAAACAGCCCTGCAACACCTGTTCCAACGATAACAACATCTGCTTTTTTATTCATAATACTCTCTTTCCTTTCGGCAGGCCTCTCTTTTTATGAAAGACACTCTATTTTGCCAGCTCCAGCATTTTTTCCAATGGTTTTCTGGAGTCAATTCTCAATTCCTTGCTCAAATGAACTTCATTTTCTCCTGTTTTTAAGACGTGAAGAACCTTTTCCAGTGTGATCAGCTTCATATCTGTACAGACAGGCTCTGTCTCTGTAAAATAAAATTTCTTATCCGGATTGTCTTTTTCCAGCTTGTAGCGGACGCCGTTTTCGGTACAGATGATAAACTCTTGTTTCTCACTTTTCGTTGCGTAGTCGATGATTCCGGAAGTACTTCCTACATAATCGGAAATTGCAAGCACTGCCTTTGGACATTCCGGATGCGCCAGTACCTCTGCTGCCGGGTGCAGTGCTTTCGATGCTTTGATCTCCTCAATCTGCATGTGTTCGTGAATCGGACAGTATCCCTCGTTGTATACAAAATTCTTTTCCGGTACCTGCTCTGCAATAAAATGTGCCAGGTTCTTGTCCGGAATAAAGAAAATGTTCTTGTTCGGAAGTGCTTTTACGATCTTCACCGCATTTGCTGATGTAACGCACACATCAGAATGTGTTTTCAGCTCTGCTGTAGAATTGATGTAGCATACAACCGCCAGATCTTCATATGTATCCCGCATTTTCTGAATGGTTTTGGCATCTGCCATATGTGCCATTGCACAGTCTGCATGCATATCCGGCATCAGAACTGTTTTCTCCGGGTTCAGTACCTTCGCACTCTCTCCCATGAAAGACACGCCACAGAATACGATGGTCTGCTCTTTCAATCCAACTGCAACCTTACTCAGATAAAAAGAATCTCCGATGTAGTCCGCAATGTCCTGAATCTCCGGTCTCACATAATAATGTGCCAGAATAACTGCATTTTTTTCCTGTTTTAATTTCTGGATTTCTTCCACAACTGTCATATTGTATTCCCTCACTTATCCTGAATTGTTAAATTTTTATCGTTAATTGCTGACAATTATAGCACAAGACTTTACATGTGACAAGACTGTTGTGAAATTAAAAAAGAAGATACAATCCGATTTAACAGACTGTACCTTCCATATTTTATACACTTAATTTCTTTTCAGCCAGAACACTGGAAATCACAAATAGTATAATACATGCAACAATATAAAATGCGCATTCTCCAATTCCTATATAGTGTCTGCTGATTAAGCAGCTATCTGTAACTTCCAACTCTTATATCTGTTCCGGTCATACCAGAATCGGAACAGATGCAAAAGAGCACAAAGTATTCGCCTCTGAATCCTGAAC
>OBYF01000348.1_pt1 | contig 32800 bp, 20 predicted proteins | sample 1495471 | NCBI WGS metagenome assembly OBYF01 (sample SAMEA2580185, study PRJEB22360) | human gut metagenome | biome: human gut; feature: human-associated habitat; material: faeces | place: Denmark | collected 2008/2010
AACTTCATTTACGCTTTCCTTCACATCAACAAGATCAAAGTAATCTAAAGTGCCTTCAGGAAGAAGAAGGCGATAACCGTTTAACTCCATAAGCTATGAATTTGGAGACAAAGATAATAATTTATAAATTTACCCCTCAGGTTTTTACATTGACCCGTAATTCGGGTTATATAATCAGTAATCTGGATACCTATGTAATAATAATACCCACTACTTTTGTATCGCTATAACAATTGGATTTATATGTTTCAACTAAATAATATATCGTATGAAAAGATTGGTATTGTTTATGATGGCAGTTATGCTGTTGTCTATTATTGTTAACGCACAGAAAAAAGGTGGTAAGACACTGGTAGCTTATTTCTCGGCAACGGGAACAACGGCAAGGGCTGCCAAGTTGGTGGCAGAAACTGTCGATGGGACTCTCTACGAAATACAGCCTGCGAAAAAGTACACGGCTGCTGATTTGGACTGGCACGACAAAGCTTCGCGCAGCAGTGTGGAGATGTCGGATTCCAAATCGCGTCCTGCATTGTATTCTAAATTGGGGAGTCTCGCGGAGTATGATACCATTTATATCGGTTTTCCTATTTGGTGGAATTTGGCTCCAAGAATCATCAATACATTTATAGAAAGCGGTGATTTTGCAGGTAAAACGGTTATTCCATTCGCCACTTCGGGAAGCAGCAGTATTTCTAATGCAGAAAAGGAATTGCAGACGAATTACCCCGGCATAAACTGGGGAAAAGGCAGGCTGCTGAATGGAGCGAGCCGGGAAACTGTCAAGCAATGGATTAAGAAATGAATTTCCAACCGAAACTTAAAGAAGTAGAGATGAAGAACATGGTAAAAAACATATGTGCGGCGATGGTTATTAGCCTTTGTGCTGCAGGACATTTGTCTGCAACAGAAAATAATCCTAATAATGATAATAAATTTATGGAAGAGAATTTGAATCTGACTCAAGAGTGGGACAAGACATTCCCACAGAGTGATAAAGTAGACCATAAAAAGATAACTTTCCACAACCGTTACGGCATTACACTTGCCGCCGATTTGTATGTACCCAAGAATGTGACGGGTAAATTGCCTGCCATTGCCATCAGTGGCCCATTTGGTGCCGTGAAGGAACAAGCTTCGGGCTTGTATGCGCAGACATTGGCAGAACGTGGATTCCTGACGATTGCTTTCGATCCATCCTATACGGGAGAAAGTAGCGGCCAGCCCCGTTATGTGGCTTCGCCGGACATCAATACGGAAGATTTCAGTGCAGCGGTCGATTATCTTTCCACCCGTGACGATGTAGATGCAGAGCGCATCGGCATTCTCGGTATTTGTGGATGGGGAGGCATGGCGCTTAATGCAGCGGCTATCGATACTCGCATCAAGGCTACAGTTACGGCAACCATGTACGACATGAGCCGGGTCAATGCTAACGGTTATTTCGATTCTATGAATGCCGATGCACGGCATGAATTGCGGCGCCAGCTTAATGCTCAGCGTACGGAGGATTATAGAAACGGTACATTTGCTCTTGGAGGAGGTGTAGTAGACCCGTTGCCTGCCGATGCTCCACAATTTGTGAAGGACTACCATGCCTATTATAAAACACCGCGCGGCTATCATAAGCGGTCACTCAACTCTAACCACGGATGGAACAAGACTTCACCGCTTTCGTTCATCAATATGCCTATCCTTTCATATAGTGATGAAATCCGTAGTGCAGTGTTGATGCTGCACGGTGAGAAGGCCCATTCACGTTATTTCAGTGAAGATGCTTTTAAAAAGTTGCAGGGTGATAATAAGGAACTGCTGATTATTCCCGGTGCAAACCATGTAGACTTGTATGACAATATAGAGGTAATTCCATTCGGCAAAATAGAGAGATTCTTCAATGAAAATCTTCGATGACCGCCTTTAATGTGTTAGGAACCGGACGTACTTTTCTTTAGCCTGGTTCAGCAACTCCTCTTTCAGGCAGATGTCTTTCCGGAAAAGCGAATGCTCCGGGAAGATTTCTTTTTTCTTGGACGCCTTGTTCCAATTTCCTACTACATGCCCCTTATAGAGAAGTACCGGAAAGAACAATCCGTTGTTGGTGAAAGCTTTGGAATAGTCCTCTTTGGGTAGGACGTCCGTCCGGTCCTTGTATCCTATCAGGTATTCGTCGTAGGAGGGAAGAAGGTGCAGGTTACCGGTCGCCTTTCCAGATGTCCGGCAGGAGTCATGGATGTACCATGTCTGGCTGTTCCATTGTTCGGACATCAGTTCCGGTTCTATCAGAGAAATGGCTTGCCTTGCTTCCGTTAAAGGCAAACCAGACCACCAGGAGAAGTCTTGCAGGGTAGCAGGGGCATGGCTGCGGAAATAGGCTGTAGCCAGGCGGGCCAGCGCTTCTTCTTTCGTCAGTTCGGGGGTAGGTGGAACTCTTTCGTCCAGAAGGGCATAGGTGTGTTGCCGTCCATGGCATTCTCCGCTGCACACAATTCCTTCGACTTCGGCACGCGACATAAAGCGGGTCATGTGGTAGTTGTCTGCAAGCAGTCCCGAACGTTCAAAATGTTCCGCAATCTCTTGTTTCGTCAGGCTTCGCTTCCCGCTGAGGATATTCCCAAGTACAGTATGGCTTCTGTCATATTGCTGTTCCGTGATTTCCAGACCATGTCCTTTTGCATAAGAATCATTGGCAGATTTGATGCGTTGTGCAGAGAGTTTCAGCATCCAACGAATGTCTTCTGCTGCTACCAGGTGCCATGTGGGACGCATTACGTGGGTTCTCAGTATTTCCCCTTGATGCAGGGCTTTTTCCACGGCTTGAATTCCCGGTGACTTCAGCCGCATACCTACGGCCCATTTCACCATTGTATAGTCTTGTGCCTGCATGGCGCCCATCCAGGAGACCAGTTCTTTCGGGTGGCCGAAGAGTGGAGTGGACAGTTGCTGGTTCTGTAAGCGTATTTCAGGGATTCTCATGTCGGTATGGTATTCGTTTGTATCAATAGGAATCGCAAAGATAAGAAAAGCAGGTCATCGCAGGGTATATCGTGTCCGCAATTATATTCTTTTGTTTCTTTTAACAGCTACTAATATAGCTATCTTTTATTTTTGCAACACACAAATTTGGAAAATATTCATAATTAAACAACCATAAGAACTTTTTTATGACTATGAGAACAAATTGTATTTTATTGTTAGTTATTTTGTTGGGAGCCTTTCCCTTAAATCGTGTACATGCCGATGAATCTGGAAGCATAATTCTGTACACTCCTTACACAAAAATTTCCGTGACGCCCGGAGCGTCCATTGATTACAGCATTGATTTGATTAACAACACGGACGGGGTTACAAATGCAAATCTCTCGGTCAGCGGATTGCCGGGCAGTTGGAAGCATGAAATCAAGTCAGGCGGCTGGACCCTCAGCCAGCTTTCTGTACTGTCCAAGGAAAAGAAAACGTTCAATTTGAAAGTGGAAGTTCCTCTAAAAGTAAATAAAGGAAGTTATCATTTCACAGTATTTGCCGGAGAAACCAAACTGCCGTTGGAGGTGGTCGTGGCCCAGAAAGGAACTTACCAGACCGAGTTCACTACCGACCAGCCCAATATGCAGGGCAATTCCAAGTCCACCTTTACCTTCAATGCCACTTTGAAAAACCAGACGGCCGACCAGCAGCTGTATGCGCTGATGGCCAATGCCCCCAGAGGCTGGAGTGTCGTGTTCAAGCCTAACTATAAGCAGGCCACTTCTGCCCAGGTGGAAGCGAACAGCAGCCAGAATGTGAGTATAGAGATTGTCCCTCCCGCCAATGTGGAAGCCGGCAATTACAAGATTCCGGTACGTGCGGCTACTGGTACGACTTCTGCCGACTTGGAGCTGGAAGTTGTTGTCACGGGTTCCTACGAGATGGAATTGTCCACGCCCAGAGGATTGTTGAGTACCGAAATCACAGCAGGAGATGTGAAGCGTATCGAGTTGGTGGTCCGGAATACCGGTTCTTCATTGTTGAAAGATATCCAGCTTTCTGCCAATAAGCCCGTGGACTGGGAAGTGTCTTTTGAGCCTTCGAAGATTGATATGCTGAAGGCGGGGGAAACGGCCAATGTCGTAGCTACCATGAAAGCATCCAAAAAGGCATTGCCCGGAGATTATGTGGCTACCATGACGGCCAAAACTCCTGAAGTGAATACAGACGCCCAATTCCGCATTGCCGTGAAAACCCCGATGATATGGGGATGGGTGGGCGTTTTGATAATAATCGTTGCCATAGGTGCCGTATGCTATCTGTTCCGTAAATATGGAAGGAGGTGAGCATGGACGAGCGAGTGATTGCATTGACAGACTTGACCAAGCAGTATGGGCGCTTCACTGCCGTAGACCGCATTTGCCTGACTATCCGTAAAGGGGAGATTTTCGGATTATTGGGGCCAAACGGCGCCGGCAAGTCAACTACCATCCTGATGATGCTGGGACTGACGGAACCCACTTCCGGCTCTGTGGAGATTTGCGGTATCGACTCTACCAGGCATCCTATCGAGGTAAAGCGGAAAATAGGCTATCTGCCCGAAGATGTGGGGTTTTATGATGACATGACCGGTCCGGAAAACCTTATATATACTGCGCGTCTCAATGGCATTTCGGATGCCGAAGCGAAAGTCAAGGCGCTGGAGCTGATGGAGCATGTGGGGCTTGCCGGACAGATGAAAAAGAAGACCGGGAAATATTCGCGCGGTATGCGCCAGCGATTGGGGCTGGCAGACGTGCTTATCAAAAATCCGGAAATTATAATCCTGGATGAACCTACTTCGGGAATAGACCCTGCCGGTGTTCAGGAGTTCATCGAGCTCATTAGGCAGTTGAGCCGGAAGGAGGGACTGACCGTCTTGTTCTCTTCCCACCACCTGGACCAGGTGCAGAAAGTTTGCGACCGCGTGGGACTGTTCAACAGTGGGAAGCTGGTCACCTTGATTGATATGTCTGATTTGAAGGACAAGCATCAGGAATTATCTGATATTTATAACCATTATATGGAGGAAGGAGGAGAAAGGCATGAATAAAGTCAATTATCCTTTTCGGGTAGTCGTCAACAAGGAAATATCCGACCATGTGAAAAGTTGGCGGTTCATTATCTTGATGGGAATCATTTTGCTTACGTGCATGGGCTCACTCTATACCTCGCTTACCAACATAGGTGCCGCCATCAAGCCCAATGACCCGGACGGTTCGTTCCTTTTCTTGAAGTTGTTCACAGCCTCGGATGGCACATTGCCTTCTTTTGTGCAGTTTATCAACTTTCTGGGGCCGTTGTTGGGGATTGCGCTGGGATTCGATGCTATAAATTCGGAACAGAACAAGGGGACGTTGAGCCGTATGCTGTCACAGCCTGTTCATCGTGATTGCATTATCAATGCCAAGTTCGTGGCTGCATTGATTGTGATAGGTATCATGCTGTTTGTACTGGGATTCCTCGTAATGGGCTGCGGGTTGATAGCGATAGGCATTCCTCCCACAGCAGAAGAATTTTGGAGGATTGTATTCTTTCTCATAATCAGTGTGTTCTATGTGGCATTCTGGCTGAATCTGGCCATTCTGTTTTCGCTTTGCTTCCGTCAGGCGGCCACCTCGGCATTGGCTTCGGTGGCGGTATGGTTGTTTTTCAGCGTGTTCTATACGATGATTGTCAATCTGGTTGCCAAGGCATTGAGCCCTTCGCAGCTGGCATCTCCTTATCAGATAGTCAGTTACCAGAAATTTATTCTCGGTCTGATGCGTCTGGCACCTAGCGAACTGTTCAATGAGGCGACCACAACGCTGCTGATGCCTTCCGTCAGAAGTTTGGGGCCGTTTACTATGGAGCAGGTTCAGGGGGCCATTCCCAGTCCGCTGCCATTGGGACAGAGTCTTTTGGTGGTGTGGCCGCAGCTCACCGGACTGATTGCAGCTACTGTCATCTGTTTTGCTCTTTCGTATGTCATATTTATGAGACGGGAAGTCAGATCACGGTAATGATAAGTATGTTTTATTGAGTGTTGAAAGTCCGTTCCGGCATTGGTTGCTTGAACGGACTTTTAATATTATTTGCCCGAACATTTGGTAATTCCAAAAACTTCCCTTACTTTTGCGCCCCGAACAAGGAGAGGTGCTCGAGTGGTTGAAGAGGCACGCCTGGAAAGCGTGTATACCCCTAAAGGGTATCGGGGGTTCGAATCCCCCTCTCTCCGCAACAGTTCTGAATAAGATGGAAAACTAGCGGGTAAAGGTCTACAAATCTATGATTTGTAGACCTTTTTTGCTTGTACTCCGTTTGCTTTGAAAGACTTGGAAACTATGTCTTTGTAAATTAATTATAGATAATGAAAGCTGGATGACATCTCCTTTCATAATAAGGCGATGGGATAATGCATTGCCACTGCAAAGCAAGTGCATGCTTTTTGCAGTGCTACTGCATTCAGCTTTGCAGTGGCGCTGCAACACATATGCAGTGTCACTGCAGCATATATGCAGTAGCGCTGCAACACGTTTGCAGTCACACTGCAGCAGATGTGCAGCGACGCTGACCCGGTAGGTGTGTACGGGATTGTATCATGTTTCGTTAAGAAGATATTATAAAGTATCCTTTGAATGTCGTATTTTTGTCTATCCGTAATTTAGAGTAGTCAAAGAAAACTATGAAACACACTCGTATGAAACTAAAAACAGCGGTAAAGAACCTTCATGAAGGCTGGAAATTCCGGCAGGCGAGACTGACCAATTGGTATCCGGCTACAGTTCCGGGAGTAGTCCACACGGACTTACTGCAGAACAAGATTATTGAAGACCCGTTTTTCCGGTTGAACGAACGGGGATTGCAATGGATTGACAAGGAAGACTGGGTTTATGAAACTTGCTTTACTCTTGCTGCCGACATGATGCGGAAAGAGAATATGGAGCTTGTGTTCGAGGGGCTGGATACTTACGCTGACGTTTATTTGAATGATGAATGTATACTGAAAGCGGACAATATGTTTCGCCGCTGGTCTATCCCCGTTAGGCAGTACATCAGGGAGGAGAATAATATATTGAAGGTGTACTTCCATTCGCCGGTAAAGATAGACGTCCCCAAATGGGATGCACTTCCCTACCAGTATCCGGCATCCAATGACCAGTCTGAAAACGGGGGCTTGTTCAACAAGAAGATAAGCATTTTTGCCCGTAAGGCGGGTTATCATTATGGCTGGGACTGGGGCCCACGTCTGGTTACCTCCGGCATCTGGCGTCCGGTGTATATCAGGGCTTGGAGCGATTTGAGAATCAACGATGTGTTTATCGAGCAGAAGGAAGTCGGTGCAGGCAGGGCCGTGATTGCCGGACATGTGGAGCTGGATGCCGATAAGGATATGAATGGAGTGTTGGTCACGATAACGGATGAGGTTACTGGAAGAGTGCTTGGCGAGTGGCAAGCGGATTTGAAGCGAGGCACCAATCAGGTGACCGTTGATTTTGTCCTTCACAAGCCGAAGCTGTGGTGGAGTAATGGACTGGGGGAGCCTTTCCTTTATCGTTTCCGTACGGATATCATTGCAGGTGGGGAATTGTTGGACTCTAAAACCGAAAGGGTGGGCATACGCTCTTTGAAGGTGGTGCATCAGCCGGATAAGGACGGGCATACTTTCTATATAGAGCTGAACGGGCGTCCGGTTTTTGCCAAAGGAGCCAATTACATCCCTTCGGATAACTTCCTGCCGCGCGTCACTCCCGAGAATTATAAAAGGACGATTCTCGATGCCGCCGGTGTAAACATGAATATGTTGCGCGTCTGGGGTGGAGGTATCTATGAGAACGATGTCTTCTATGATTTGTGTGATGAGTGTGGAATCATGATTTGGCAGGACTTCATGTTTGCCTGCAGCATGTATCCGGCAGAAGGCGCCCTACTCGATAATATCCACCAGGAGGCGGTGGACAATGTGAAACGTTTGCGCAATCATGCCTGCATTGCTTTGTGGTGTGGAAATAATGAATGCCAGGATGCCTGGCTGGGCTGGGGCTGGAAGTGCGAGATAGAACGGCAGAACAAGGAATATGCCGACAAGATTTGGGCACAGTACCGGCAGCAGTATCATGTCACCTTACCCGGGGTGGTCAAGGAGTATGCACCCGGAACCTTCTATTGGCCTTCTTCTCCGTTCGCATTCGAGGGAGAGATGTCCGGTACTACTGACGGGGACCGTCACTATTGGAGTGTCTGGCATGGTAAAGCACCCATTTCTGATTATGACAGCGAGAAATCCCGCTTTTTCAGCGAGTACGGTTTTCAGTCTTTTCCAGAGTTCGAGTCCGTCAAGCGCTATGCTCCTTACCCCGAAGACTGGGATATACGTTCCGAGGTGATGATGTCCCATCAGCGTGGTGGCGACCATGCCAACGGGCTGATTGAGACTTACCTGTTGAATGAATATAAAAAACCGCGTGATTTCCGGGCATTCCTTTATATGAACCATGTGCTGCAGGGAGATGCCATCAAGACGGCCATCGAGTCGCACCGCCGCCAGATGCCGTATAATATGGGGACGCTTTTCTGGCAGCACAACGACTGTTGGCCCGTAGCTTCCTGGGCGAGCCGTGACTATTACGGACGCTGGAAGGCGCAGCACTATTATGTCCGCAAGGCCTATGATGACATCCTGATTTCTTCGGTAGTGGAGGGGGATGATTTGATAGTATATGCAGTGTCCGACCGCTTGGAGAATACTTCCGGCCGGCTGCGGCTCCAGGTCTGCCAGTTCGACGGAACCGTGGTTCATCACTGGGACAAGTCTGTCGGCATCTCCGGTAATGACAGCCGTGTCTGTTTTTCCGCACCGCTTACCAAGTTGCTGGAGGGGGCAGATAGAGGAACGGTATATGTCCGCGTAGACTATACGGACAAATCGGGCAGGGTGTACCATAACAACTACTGTCTGAGCAAGCAGAAGGATATGGATTATCCGAAGGTGGATTTGCAGACTGAAGTCCATTCCATTGAAGGTGGATATGAAGTGATGGTTTCGTCAGACAAGTTTGCCCGTGCCGTATGCTTGTCCGTTGCCGACAATGAAAGTGTGTATAGCGACAATTATTTTGATGTCCAGCCGAAGAGCAGCGTGCAGGTGCAGGTCAGGACGCGATTGTCTGCCGAAGCGTTCAACGGTTCGTTGAGGCTGACTTGCCTGAACAATGAATTCTGATACTCGCCATCTGGACGTTGGCATGCTTCTTCCGTCCGGATGTTTTTTACATAAAGATAATATGCTGCTTCAGTATAGCTGATATTTGTGTCCTCAGCTGATTGGCATTGATAGGTTTAGCCATATATGCGTCGAAGCCGTTTTCCATGACCTGCTGTTCATCAGAAGCATAGGCAAAGGCGGTGACGGCTATGATGGGGACTTGTGTAGAGTATTTGCGTATTTCCCTGGTCGCTTCGTAACCATTCATCACCGGCATGTTGATGTCCATCAAAATAAGCTGCGGGTCGTATTCCCTGAACATATTCATGGCTTCCTGACCATTCCACGCATGTATCAGATTGTAGTCTTTTCGTAGGATGGACTCAATCAACCGGAAGTTGCTGTCATGGTCTTCGGCAACCAAGACGGTGATTTTCTGCTTTTTTACTTTTATAGGTTCGGTCTTGCTTTCTGCCTGCCGGATGCGGCTTGCCGGCACATAGGGGAGGGTGAACCAGAAGGTAGAACCTTCGCCGGGCTTGGAAGTCAGTCCGATATTGCCTCCCATGTGCTGTACCAACATCTGGCAGATGGATAATCCCAGTCCAGTGCCTTGGGCAAAATTGTTGAGCTTGACAAAGCGGCCGAATATGCTCTCTTGTTTGTCTTCGGGGATACCGCATCCCGTATCGGATACGTAGAAATAAAGCATCTTGTCGTCTTGCAGCTTGTAGCCAAAACGGATACTGCCTTCTTGGGTAAACTTGATGGCATTGGTCACCAGATTGATGACGAGTTGAGACAAGCGGTTACGCTCGGAATGAATGTGGCATTCGGGCAGTCCGGGCTCAAAGGAGAGGGTGACATTCTTTTCGGGCGATAGCTTCAGGCAGAGCGAACTTTCCAGCTCTCTCATCACTTTGTTCAATTCAAAATCCGTATCAATGAATTCCATTGTGCCTGCTTCTATCTTTGACAAGTCCAGAATGTCACTGATGAGTTGCAGCAGCAAAGTATTGTTGTTCTCAATGATGCTGACGTATTCTTGTTTTTCTTCCTCCTCTTCGGTGGAAGCCAATATTCCGGAGAATCCCACAATGGCATTGAGCGGCGTACGGATTTCATGGCTCATGTTGGCGAGGAATGCGGATTTCAGTTTATTCGACTCTTCCGCACGGTTCTTGGCGGAAACCAGTTCCGTCTCCATCTTTTTCCGTTCGGTGATAACCAGCGAAGAGCCCACCAGGGTCAGCGGCTTATTGTTCTCGTCGTAGGTTTCTACGGCGGCCTGGGCCTCCACCCAGTCGAAGTGTTTGTGTCCGTCGGCATGATTGATGACGCGGTATTCCTCCTTGACTTTCTGGATACGTCCCTCAATCAGGTCTGTATAGGCTTGTTTCACTTTTTCCAGGTCTTCCTTGTGTATTTTGGAGAAATACTGGCTGTCGGGTACGGACAGCTGTTCATCGTCCATGATACCGGCATTATTGCTGAGCTCTATCGGCTTGTTGACATCGCAGAGTATGGTGTGTGTCCGGAGGTTCCATTTCCATGGTACGATGTTGGCAACGTCGAGTGCCATGGAAAGTTTCCGGTTTGTCGACCTCAACTGTATTTGGGTGTGGTGCAACTCGGTGCTGTCAACGCAGAAGACGTGCATGTATTCGCCATTGTCGCTTGCCTTGACTACAATGTCGTAGAAAGTGTCTATCTTCTTGTAATAATAGGGGAAAGTTACGGAACGTTTCTCCTTCAATGCAATATTCATGAAATGGAGGAACTCGTTCATGGATTCGGGAAATAATTCGCTTCCCCGCTTGCCGACAGCCTCTTTGCGCATGATAAATCTGTCTTCGAAGAAATTGTTGACATCTATATATAAGGTGTCAGTAATGCGCCCTTTTTCATCTTTTATAAGTTTCTCATACATGTATAGGATGGGCATGTTGTTTATCAGATTTCGGTATTTGAGATTGCTGTCCAGTTGTTGCTGTTGTAATCTTTTGATTCTACTCAGTGACTGTAGGCGGAGATATTGGAAAAAGAACAGCAGAGTTATGATTGCGGCAGTGATACTGATAATGACATATTCGTACTTCTCCCAGAAGGTGGGAGGCATGTTGTAGAATATGGTACCCTTGGGGCATAGCTTCGGATTCAGGTCACGCTGCAGAAGGGATTTATAGTTGAATACGGGGGCTCCGTCGTCGGGATAGTATAACGGGATGTTGCGTGCCGGGGTACCGTTCAATATCTTGTGGATGGTTTCCAGTAGCCGGGCATTATAATTCTCTTTGTTGTAAATGTATCCGCCTACAATCCCCCCTTCTTCTTCAATACCGATGGCCCTTAGCGAAAACAAAGGGATGGGGGCGGTAGAGATGACCCGGTGGGAGTTACTCCTCATGATATTGTCATGGGGAGAGCTCTTGTACAGCCAGGATGAAAAGATGACTCCGGTAGTATGGGGACTCACGTGGTTCAGTATATTGAAAAGGCTGTCCGTCCGGATGTCCTTCGCACTCAAGAACTGGTAATCCAACTCCGGGTACTTTTCACGGATAATCTCGGACAAGTCATAGTCGTTCTGCTGGCAGATGTATGTTTCATCCCCTATATACATGACCTTATCCATTTTGGGGATGAGTTGCTTCATGAGTTGCAGGTTCTCGTTCAGGTATACACTGGATTGCATTAAGGTCAGATTGTACTTCTTCTGTAGGTCACTGATGGGAATACGCTCTGTGCGGGGCAGGGCGTGCTCGCGTATCATTGTTTCCTTAGGACCGGTATAATCCCTCTCACCACATAATATCATGGGGATATCGGGCCACTGCCGGTTCAGTTCATCGCACATGATGAAACTTCCGCATCCGATAAGCACGATAAGTTTAGGGTTCTTGTAACTCTTGAACAAGCTCTCTTTGAATGTCTCCAGTTTATTTTCCTCGTCAAGTGTCAGCATTTTCATGTGTGCGGTGTATACTCCGATGTGGCTGTTCTGTGATGCCATGTTCACAATGGAGGTGATGAAATCATTACTCCAGGGATTGGCTTCTGTATAAGTGTTGATTATCAGAATATCGTCGACGTCTGTTGCGAGAGATTTTCCATATAGGGTGTCTGTGCAGGTGAACGAGCAGAGTATTGCAATTACTGCTCCCAGTATGTATTTCATATCCTTTGGACCGTTTTTAATGTTTGCTATTGTGAAAATTCTTACAAATGTAGGGGTTTCCCGGTGGATAGACAAAGAAAAAGATGAATTTAAGCGGGATATGGAAAAATAAAGCGGAGCAACATATTGCAATGTCACTCCGCTTCTCATTGAGATGTTGAAAGATGTGTTTTCAGGAGATTTAGTTGTTTTCTTTTTTAATGTCTATGGTCATGAACCGTTCACCGTCATATAGACTTTTGACACGGATGTTCAGTCCTTTTTTCTCTTTCAGCTGTTCCGCTATATTGTCCAGCTTGAAGGAGGCCAGTCCGGTGCCCAGCGTGAGCTGGCTGTCATTGTAGGCATTGTGGCGGAATTCGAGATTGACGTAATCCGGTTTGTCGTTTTCGCCGGTGGATGCTTCATTGATGACCAGGTTCAGCATGTGCTTCTTGTCTTCGTTGTTGCTGTGGTAGAATTGATATTTGATGTTCAGATACTCGCCCGTAATCCATAAATCCGTGGCGTTGATGTTGTCGTCTCCGATACTGTCTGCCTTTTCGGCAGGCATGGAGTAGATGTCTTTGGTCAGAATGTTTTCGATGTGCTTTATTTGGGCATTGTATTCGTAGCCTGGAAGTTTCTCTTCCAGTTCGCGGAAGTAGATGAAAGCCCTCTGGCCGTCTATTACGGCATAGTCGTGAACATAGGTTGTGTCACTGGGATATAGTTTACTGCCTTCGTCCAGTGAGAAATAGTAGTCTTTTCCTTCGATGACCTTTACCGTACCTACGGCGAACAAAGTGTCATATTTGTCATCCCAATCGTCCAGGCATGATTGCAATACAATGGCAGTCAGGAATAAAAGCATGGATGCTGCCAATGTCATTCTCAGTTTCTTCATAAGTGGTAGGTTTTAGCTCTTTTCTGTTTAAAACTTATTTTTGTATTCAGAAAATGCGGTGAAAAGCTAAATACTGCGTAGTATACTGTTAAAGAAATGAAAGTATGATTTTCTTCTCTGCCTGATGCAGTATTTTTGCGCCGATTGCATTTATAGGGTAAACACGTGTTAAAAGAGAGAATGGAAGAACAGGAATTGGCAGAACGCTGTAGGCAAGGAGACAATCTTGCCCGCAAAGAACTGTATGAGCGCTATGCGGGACGCATGCTCAGCGTATGCCTCCGTTATGCAGGTGACCGGGAGACTGCCCAAGACCTGATGCATGACGGTTTTCTGAAACTTTTTGATTCTTTCGATAAGTTCACTTGGCGGGGAGAGGGTTCTCTGCGGGCATGGATGGAACGCGTAATGGTGAATACGGTGTTGCAGTATTTGCGGAAAAATGATGTGATGAATCAGTCATCGGCCTTGGAGAATGCACCCGAAGCTTATGAGGAACCGGAAGGTTCGTCAATAGATGTCATTCCTCAAAAGGTACTGATGCAGTTTATCAGTGAATTGCCTGCCGGCTATCGTACCGTATTCAACTTATATATTTTTGAAGAGAAATCCCATAAGGAGATTGCTCGACTATTGGGAATTAATGAAAAATCCTCTGCCTCGCAGTTGACGCGTGCTAAAGCGACTTTAGCGGCAAAAGTACGTGAGTGGATGAAAAGAAATGATTAAATGAAGGAACGTATGGAAGATGAATTGTGGTTGAAAAAGATAAAGGACAAGCTGGAAGACTATTCCGAACCGCTGCCGGTTGCCGGATGGGAGCGGTTGGAGAAGGAATTGTCCGTTTCCGGAGCTCCGATAACCGGACCGCATAGGATGATACCTTTCCGTCGCTGGGCGGTGGCCGCGGCAGCTGTGTTGCTGGTGGCGGTTTCGTCCGTCAGTCTGTGGCTGTTGCAGAGTCCGGTAGGGAATGAAATGCGGCATACGTCAGTGCCCGCTTTGGCTGTGGCTCCGGACGTCTTGCCGGAACAGACAGTACCTGCCATACGGACTAATTCCATAGAGCCTGCTTATCGGGCACATGGAAATGCATCGGTGCCCAATAAGGAGGCAAGTCACCCTTTGGTTGCACAACATATCAGAATATCGGTTGGCGAAGAACAGCAGGAGGAAATGCTGCCGGTTGAAACTGCAGATGAGGTTGTCGGTATTGGACAGCAGGCGGAAGAACCGGTAGTGGAAGATACGGACCATGAAACTACAATGCAGACCGAGGAACCGGAGACAAGGGAAGACCGCTATCGTCCGTCAGGCCGGGACAAACTGCATCTTCCGGAAAAAAACAGTTCTGGTAGGGATGCTAAAGGATGGGCGGTTGGCTTGTCCGTAGGAAATACGGGAGGTTTTTCATTGGCGAATGAAGGGGAAGCGAATGTGATGTCGGACTACATGCCTGGAAGTCCTATTTATGGCGGTAACGTAGATTTATCCTCTACGGCCAATGGCATTGTTACTATTCCCGACGGGCAGGAACTGGTTTTTAAGGATGGTATGCCCTATCTGCAAAGACGCGAAAAGAAAATTGCGGATATAGACCATAAACAACCGCTCAGTTTCGGTGTTTCGGTGCGGAAAAACTTGGCGAAGGGTTTCTCTGTGGAAAGCGGGCTGACGTATACCTATCTTGCTTCTGACGTAAGGTATGAGGGCAGCTCGGAAAAGATAAGCCAGAAGCTGCATTATATTGGCATTCCGGTACGGGCCAACTGGAACTTTGTGGATGCAAAGAACTTTACGATGTACGTTTCGGCGGGGGGTGCCATTGAAAAATGTGTGTATGGCAAGATTGGTACTGAGAGTGAGACTGTGAAACCGGTACAGCTTTCTGTCATGGGTGCTGTCGGTGCCCAGTATAACATAAGCAATAGGGTGGGCCTGTATGTGGAACCGGGAGTATCTTATTTCTTTGATGACGGTTCGTCGATACAGACTATACGCAAGGAGAACCCGTGTAACTTTACGTTGCAGGCCGGTATACGTCTTACTTATTGATAGCAGGACAGACATGTTTTTGTCCACTTTCTTGTAGATTCAGAATTTTCTTAATAACTTTCGGCCGTGTTTCTTCGTTGGTGGATGAAGGGACACGGTTTTTTATTGATTGAGAAGAAAGAAAGTAGGTCGGGACATGCCCGGCAATATAACAAACACGTAGTAAAATAGACAAAATGAAGATTAAAAAGAAAGTAGCCTTAAGCGGGCTATTGCTTTGTTGTGCAATCACGGCAAAAGCACAAGTGTGTATTACTCCCCAGGTGGAGCAGCGTGCCAGGGAGTTGGTTTCTCAAATGACGCTGGAAGAAAAAATCGATTACATTTCCGGTCCCAAATCTTTTTATATCCGGGCTGTACCCCGGCTTGGCATACCCGAAATCAGGATGGCCGATGGTCCGCAAGGCATACGTAACAATACTCAAAGTACCTTGTATCCTTGTGGCATCTTGTCGGCTTCGACATGGAACCGTAAGTTGGCTAGAGAGCTGGGACATGGTTTGGCCCGGGATGCAAAGGCCCGTGGGGTAAGTATTCTGTTGGGGCCTGGAGTCAATATCTACCGCTCTCCTCTATGCGGGCGAAACTATGAGTATTTTGGTGAAGACCCTTATTTGACGGGCGAAACTGCTAAAGAATATATCTTGGGAGTGCAGGAAGAGGGAGTTATGGCTACGGTGAAGCATTTTGCGGCCAATAACCAGGAGTGGAGCAGACATCATGCCAGCTCAGATGTGGATGAACGCACGCTGCAGGAAATTTATTTTCCCGCGTTCCGAAAAGCTGTGCAGGAAGCAGGAGTAGGGGCGGTTATGGATAGCTATAATCCGCTGAACGGGGTACATGCCACCGAAAACAGCTGGCTGAACATTGATGTATTACGCAAGCAGTGGGGATTTAAAGGTATCCTGATGTCTGACTGGACATCTGTATATTCCGGTGTGGGAGCCGCTAATGGAGGGTTGGATTTGGAAATGCCCGTCGGTAAATTCATGACCAGGGAAATTCTTATTCCGGCAATAGAGAATGGTATCGTGAAGGAAGAGACCATTGACGCCAAAGTCCGGCATATACTCCAGACATTGATTGCTTTTGGAGCACTTGATACTCCGAGAGAAGATAAATCTATCGATAAAGACAATGCACAGTCTAAGGAAATTGCACTTGACTTGGCGAGAGAAGGAGTAGTCTTATTGAAAAATGATAACGGTACGTTGCCTTACCGGAACGGTAGAACATTGGTAATCGGGCCTAATGCCGATATTATTCCCACAGGAGGAGGAAGCGGATTTGTCACCCCTTATTCGGTAGTGTCACTCTATGACGGTATGGTTCAGTTGAAGGGCGGCAGACAGATAGAGCTGCTGTCTGACAGCATTCTTTATAAGGATATGTCCCAACAGATTTATACGGATGGCAGTTTTACGCAAAACGGTTTTAAGGGCGAATATTATAATACTCGTAATCTTACCGGAGAACTCTTTCAAGCTGCCATAGAGCCTGCCATAGACCATGCCTGGAAATACGGTGCACCGTTCGACGGCATGCCGGTAGATCAGTTTTCTGCCCGTTGGACGGGAGTTTACAAGGCTGACAAGGATGGAACTGTCAAGTTCCAGCTGGCTGGCGATGACGGATACCGTCTGTTTGTAAACGATAAGCTGATTACCGGAGATTGGGGGAACCATTCATTCAGTACCCGCAGTGCATTTATGCAGGTCAGTGCAGGGGAGATATACCGGTTGCGTATTGAATATTTTGATAATGTGGGTGAGGCGACTGTCAGTTTCCAGGCAGGAATGATGGATGAGGAGCGTTTGGCCTCTTCACTGAAGCATGCCAGGAATGTTATTGTATGTGCCGGGTTCAACAGCAGTACAGAAGGTGAAGGGTTCGACCGTCCGTTTGCATTGTCATACGGGCAGGAATATCTCATTAATAAAGTGGCTTCACTTCATGATAATGTGGCTGTGGTGGTGAATGCCGGAGGTGGAATAGATTTCCGCAATTGGGGGCAGAGTGTACAAGCTATTTTGATGGCATGGTATCCGGGGCAGGAGGGTGGAAAGGCCCTTGCCGAAATCATTACGGGCAAGCTTTCGCCAAGTGGCAAACTACCAGTCAGCATCGAGGAAAAATGGGAAGATAATCCGGTATATGGTAATTATTATGACAATCGCAATGTACCTCATAAACGGGTGCAGTATGCCGAAGGTGTTTTCGTAGGTTATAGGGGATATGACCGGAACGGAAAGCAACCGCTCTATCCTTTCGGGTATGGACTGTCATACAGTAGTTTTGAATATAGTAATCTGAGTGTTGAGAAGACGGGGGGAAGCCGGGTTACGGTAAGCTTTGACATCAAGAATACCGGAAAGATGGATGCTGCGGAAGCGGCTCAGGTATATGTGCGGGATGTGGAATGTTCTGTTCCGCGTCCATTGAAGGAGTTGAAAGGCTACGATAAGGTTTACTTGAAGAAGGGTGAAACCAAGCGCGTTCGGATATTGCTGGATGAGGAAGCCTTTGCCTACTATGATGTGGAATCACATCGGTTTGTAGTGGAAAAGGGGACTTTTGAGATTCTGGCAGGTCCTTCTTCAGCTGATTTACCATTGAAGGCAACTGTTGTTTTATGATAAAATAAATATCAAAACAAGAATGGCAGTATGAAAAAGATAATAATACTGATGGTTTGTCTGTGGGGACTTGGTAACACCTTTACCTCGGCACAAACTACGGAGAAGGAGAAATTCATCTCAAGCTTGATGAAGCAGATGACGCTGGATGAAAAGATAGGCCAGCTTGCACAATGCACCTACCGAGGGAATTTTACCGGACCCGACGGTGGAAATATTCCTAAAGAAGAGTATGTCCGGCAAGGCAGAATAGGCTCTATGCTGAATGTGATAGGAGTAAAGGATATACGCCGTTATCAAGAGCTTGCTTTGCAATCGCGTTTGCGCATTCCTTTAATTTTCGGACTGGATGTTATCCACGGCTATCGTACCGGATTTCCGCTTCCGCTTGCCGAGGCTGCAAGTTTCGATTTGGCCATGATTGAGGAAGCTGCACGCTACAATGCTTTGGAAAGTGCCGCTGATGGTTTGAACTGGGTTTTTGCCCCGATGGTGGATATTTCGTGGGACGCACGTTGGGGACGCGTCATGGAAGGGGCCGGTGAGGACCCTTATTATGGTTCTCGGGTAGCGGAGGCGCGTGTCAGAGGCTTGCAAGGAGACGATTTGGCAGACACGACGACTGTCATGGCATGTATGAAACATTTTGCCGGATATGGTGCACCGATAGCAGGAAAGGAGTATAATAGTGTGGATATGTCAATGGGCCACTTTGCCAATTTTTATATGCCTCCCTATAAGGCGGCCATAAAGGTAGGAGCAGCTACCGTGATGAGTGCTTTCAATGATTTTAATAATATTCCTTGTACTGCCAATGATTTCTTGCTCAACCGGCTATTGAGAGAGCAGTGGGGATTTAAGGGATTTGTTGTGTCCGATTATAATTCGGTAGAGGAATTGGTGAACCACCGTTATGCTGTTGACAAGAAAGATGCCGCAGCCAAAGCGCTGAATGCTGGTCTGGACATGGAGATGGTAAGTACCTGCTACTTGACTTATCTGAAGGAGCTTGTTCAAGAAGGGAAAGTAAAGGAGAGTGTGCTTGATGATGCAGTACGGCGTATATTGGAGAAGAAATATGAGTTGGGATTGTTTGAGGACCCTTTTCGCTACTGTAATCCGGAAAGAGCGGCCAGAATACTCAATGCGCCCGAAGTCCGTAATGCTTCGCTCCGTATGGCCGAGCGTTCCGTTGTATTGCTGGAGAATAGGGAATCTGTGCTTCCGTTGACGGCACAGACGAGGAAGATAGCCTTGATAGGAGGACTCTCAAAATCCCAGTACGATATGGCAGGTGCTTGGGCTGCCACTACGGACCGGAACAAAGTGGTGACCTTATATGATGCATTGGTCCGGAAAGGACTGGAGGTGAGCTATGCTGAAGGCTATGATATGAAGAGCAATCAGTTGACCGGATTGCAGGAAGCATTACAGGCTGCTGAGGCTTCGGATGTCATTGTTGTGGCGGTAGGCGAGAGATTCGGTCAGAGTGGCGAGAAGGCTTCCAAAGTGAATATAGCCATACCCGAGGGGCAGCAGAAGCTGGTGTCGGAACTGGCAAAGACTGGAAAACCTGTCATTGCTCTTGTCATGTGTGGGCGTCCGGTAATCTTCAATGAGATAAGGGAACATGCTGATGCGGTACTGTGTACTTGGTGGCTGGGAAGTGAGGCCGGCAATGCCATATGCAATGTGTTGTGGGGAGAGTATAATCCTTCGGCTAAATTGCCCATGACATTTCCTGCACACGTAGGACAGATTCCCATTTATTATCAGAATAAGAGCACCGGCCGCCCTACCGCATTGAAACAGACCTATAAGGCATCTTATATCGATGCTTCCACTGAGCCTGCCTATCCTTTCGGATATGGGCTTTCGTACACGGATTTTGGATATTCTGATTTGAAACTGCTGCCGGGCAAGGCTGCAGGCGTCCATACGGAGGTGTCGGTAAAAGTGACTAATACCGGTAAGTGTGCAGGAGAGGAAGTAGTTCAATTGTATGTGCAGGATAAGGTAGCCTCTGTTACGCGTCCGATAAAGGAATTGAAGGGCTTCAGGAAAATTCATCTGAATGTGGGTGAAAGCAAAACTGTAGCTTTTCAGATAACTGACGATGCACTGGGATTCTATGACAATGAGATGAATTATATGGTAGAACCTGGTGATTTCGTCTTTATGGTGGGTGGCAGTAGTGATGATGTACAGCAGATTACCTATAACTTGAAAGAATAGGATTCTTACCCTATAAATGAAAAGCAAGGCTGTCTGGAATCATATCCGGACAGCCTTGCTTTTCTGTTTTAGTTGGTTATCACATTCGTGAAATACTCTTTGAACAGTTTTTCTGCCCGTTCCAGTTGTTCCGGAGTATTTTCCTTCACTTCTTTCAATTTGTAATCCCATCCCATGGCTTCGTATTTGTGAACACCCAGACGGTGATAAGGAAGTATTTCCACCCGTTGTATCTGCTGGTATTTGCCAAGACTTTCACCCAGCAGGCGGGTGTCTTCTTCCGAATCGCTGTAACCGGGGACCAGTACATAGCGCAGCCAGAAGGGGTGTTCATGTTCTTCGAGCCAGGCAGCGGTGCGGAGTGTCTGTTCGTTGCTTCGTCCCGTCAGCGTACGGTGGCGTTCGGGATTGAATTGCTTGATGTCCAGCAGCACGAGGTCAGTCAGGCTAAAGAGCTCTTCCACCTTTTCATTCCAGATGCCTCCGTTACTGTCCAGACAGATATGGATGCCGTTCGCCTTCAGCTCCTTGAAAAGAGGAATCAGCGCTTCTGCTTGCAGGGTAGGCTCACCGCCGGAGAAAGTAATACCTCCTTTCTTCCCGAAGAATGCCTTTTGGCTGATAGCCATTTGCAGAATCTCTTCCGGAGTGGTGGGAGTGCCTCCTTTTACATCAATCGTATCCGGATTGGCACAATACAGACAACGGAACGGACATCCTTGCAGGAAAACGACGAGCCGGAGACCCGGCCCGTCGAATGTTCCCATACTTTCGTAGGAGTGTACATTTATCATATTACATTCTTTCGTGGAATGAACGGCTGATGACTTCCAACTGATGCTCGCGGCTCAACTTCACGAAGTTCACGGCATAGCCGGAAACGCGGATGGTGAGTTGCGGATACTTTTCAGGATGTTCCATGGCATCTTCCAGCATTTCGCGGTTCAGTACGTTTACGTTCAAATGGTGGGCACCTTTGGTGAAGTAGCCGTCCATCATGGTTACCAGGTTCTCTACACGTTCTTCCGGTGTCGGGCCCAGTGATTTGGGAACAATGGAGAACGTATTGCTGATGCCGTCCTGCGAGTCGCGGTAGCGCAATTTGGCTACGGAGCTCAAGGAAGCGATGGCACCGTTCTTGTCACGTCCGTGCATTGGGTTGGCACCCGGAGCAAAGGCAACACCTTTGGCGCGTCCGTCCGGAGTGGCACCGGTCTTCTTGCCGTACATCACGTTGGAGGTGATAGTCAGCAAGGAAAGGGTGGGACGGGCATTCTTGTAGACAGGCAGCTTTTTCAGTTCTTCGCTGAAATAGTAAACGAGGTCTACTCCCAGGTGGTCCACACGGTCGTCATTATTGCCGAAGCAGGGGAATGAACCTTCAGTGTCGAAACCTTCGGTCAGGCCGATTTCGTTGCGGCGTGCAGTGACTTTGGCATATTTGATGGCGGACAGTGAGTCTATGGCGATGGAAAGGCCGGCAACACCGTATGCCAGATTGATGCGTGGGTCGGTATCGATGAATGCCATCTGGGCTTTCTCATAATAATACTTATCATGCATGTAGTGGATGATATTCATGGCCTCGTTGTAGACACGGGCTATTTCAGTCAGTACCTTCTTGTAGTTGGCCATAACTTCCTCAAACTTCAATGTCTCACCGGTCAATACGGGAATACCTTTCACCATGACAGTTCCGGTATTTTCGCAACGTCCACCGTTGATGGCGAGCAGCAGGGCCTTGGCAAGGTTGGCACGTGCGCCGAAGAACTGGATTTGTTTGCCGATGGCTTGGTAGGATACACAGCAGGCGATGCCGTAGTCGTCGCAGTTGCGCACTTCACGCATCAGGTTGTCGTTTTCGTACTGGATGGAGCTGGTATCTACAGAAACTTTGGCGCAGAAATCCTTGAAGCCTTCCGGCAGTTCGGGACTCCACAATACGGTCAAGTTCGGTTCCGGAGAAGGACCGAGGTTGTATAGCGTCTGCAAAAAGCGGAAAGAAGTCTTGGTGACCTTCACGCGTCCGTCATTGAAGCGTCCTCCGATGGCTTCGGTCACCCAAGTCGGGTCACCGGCAAAGATATCATTGTATGATTGCATACGCAGATGGCGTACCATGCGCAGCTTGATGACGAACTGGTCTATCAGTTCCTGTGCAAACGTCTCATTGATTTTTCCGTGAGCCAGATCGTATTCAATGAATATATCGAGGAACGAAGATACGTTACCCAGTGACATGGCTGCTCCGTCCTGCTCTTTGATGGCAGCAAGATATGCCATGTATACCCATTGCACGGCCTCTTGAGCTGATGTAGCCGGATGGCTGAGGTCGAGTCCGTAATATTCGCCCATAACCTTGATGTCCTTCAAAGCTTTGATTTGTTCTGCCACTTCTTCGCGTAGACGGATGCGTGCTTCGGTCATCGGGCCGGTGAGGTTGCGCAAGTCCTCCTGCTTGGCTTCAATCAGACGGTCGATGCCGTAGAGAGCCAATCGGCGGTAGTCGCCGATGATACGTCCGCGGGCATAGTTGTCGGGCAATCCGGTAAGGAATCCCAGTGAGCGGAAGGAACGGATTTCTTCGGTATATACATCGAATACGCCGTCGTTATGTGTTTTGCGGTAATGGGTGAAGATGTCTTTTACTTTATCGTCCACTTCCACTCCGTTTTCACGGCATGCTTTTGCTACCACGTTGATGCCTCCGAAAGGTTTGATGGATCGTTTCAACAGTTCATCAGTCTGCAAACCGACAATAAGTTCATTGTCCTTATCAATATACCCGGCTTTATGAGAAGTGATGGTAGATACGGTGGTATTGTCCAGTGAACGGACGCCATTGTTGTTCCTTTCTTCTTCGAGAGCCTTCAGACAGATGTCCCAGATACGTTTGGTACGTTCGGTAGGTCCCTGCAAGAAAGATGCATCCCCGGTATAGGGTGCGATGTTTTTACTGACGAAATCACTGACATTGATTTCTTTATTCCAAAGCCCATTGGTAAAGGTTTTGTTCAATTCCATAAAATTTGTTTTTGTTAGTAGGTTAGATAATGTTATCCTTTAGAGCGCGCAAAAATACTGAATAAATTCCGTAATTTTATAAGAGATACTTCTCTTTTTATGTTGAACAGCATAAAATAACTATTATTAGGTAGTGAATGTCCGGGGGAGTAGAGATGTTAATACTTTCTTTATATGTGGTTTATGAATTGAAACAAGAACCGAATAATAATCTGCATTATTTACAAATGATGTAGGTTTAAGGAACAGTCGTATTCTGAACCTAATTCAGTCGTATAGTGAATGCCATTCAGTCGTATACTGAATAGGGTTCAATCGTATACTGAATGTGGCTCTTTGTAAATATACTGATAGCCAGTAAGTTATAAAACTCTGTCTTGCCCTTGATAAATTTCAACAAATAGCCTAAATGCCGTTATGTTCGTTCCGTAGTGGGTATAAACAAGAATTTTGGTATAATTGCTCTGTTTTTGTGCAGAAAAGTTTGTAGAATAAAAAATGATTTGTATCTTTGCACCGCTTTAAAAGAAAAGCACTTCTGAAAAAGAAGTTTTGGAGAGGTGGCAGAGTGGTCGATTGCGGCGGTCTTGAAAACCGTTGTGCTGCGAGGCACCCGGGGTTCGAATCCCTGTCTCTCCGCTGAACTAACTGGATAATGAATAGGTAAGTCTCATAAATTCAACGATTTGTGGGACTTTTTTTATTCCATTATCTCTGCCCTATCGGATATTATTTAGCCCTTTATAGAATAAGAATTTATACTTTAGTTTTGACTGAACTTCAGTATATATGTGCAATTTTAGAACAAATAATCTAAAAATGATTTTTTTTTGTAACTTAGCATAATATTTAAAACAAATATGGTAAAAGCTACAAAAGATAATAGGCCTTTTTCAAGTGGTGTGTTTGATTTAGAGGAGTTCAATATTTATACAAAGGTAATTGATTTGCCTCTTGACGGGATTCCGACATATCTAGAAGAAGGGATAAATGGAGTTTGTACCGGAGGCTCTGCTCTTTTTAATGTGTTTTCTAATAAACGCAGGGTTGTGAAGAATGATTTGATAACTATTTTTCCTTATCAGTTGGCAAGTATAACCGAAATCAGTACAGACTTTGCCGTTATTTTCTTTAAAGTACCAAAGAAATTGTTTATGGATACCATTAATGGGCTGGGTAGGCTTACACTTGACTATTTTTTCTATATGAGGAAATATTATAGCTCTCCGCTCAGTGAAGAAGAGTATAAGCGCTTTGTTCATTTCTGTCATATATTGTCATGCCGTGTAGATTTATCTTGTGCCTTTCTTAGGAGGGAATCGGTGATGTATTTATTGAGGGTTTATTATTGGGACTTGTATGTGGGCTATAAGAGTAACCCCAAGGCTATGGCTTCCGTGAAGTTTGTACGTAAAGAGAAGCAGGTTTTTGAATTCTTTTATTTGGTTATAGAGTATCATACTATAAGTCGTGATGTGGCATTTTATGCAGATAAGATGTGTATCTCACCTAAATATCTGACAATGTTAATAACAGATAATACTGGTCGTTCGGCTAAAGAGTGGATTGTGGAATATACCATACTTGAGATAAAAGTCTTATTGAAAGACTCCAATCTTGAAATAAAGGAAGTGGTTTCACGAACTAATTTTCAATCGAATTCTACGATGACACGTTTTTTTCGTAAGCATACAGGCACTACTCCGTCAGAATACCGTGAGAGAATGTTTGTCTGATATTTGGATAATTTGTACTTATACCAAAAGGCAAGAAAGATATGAAAGAATATCTTAAAATAATAGATGAAATAATCGCTCTTGTGGGGTTACATTTAATTCCCAAATTTGTTAATCTATATCAAGGCCAGGTTGACATAAGATGTGAGGAAAATGATACTGGAGTCTTAATTAATATTATTGTGTCTTTACCAGATAAAAATGAACTGCAGGCTTTGCAAAATCAAGTTGGTATGGACTCACTACAAGCCAAACAGATCTTAGAAGGAATATTAAAATTGGAGAAAATGGATTCATGCAAACCATTGGAAAACAGACAACTGGAATTGAAACGAATTTGGCTTAACAAGCTTGTTTCAGTGTTGGAAGAGCATATGGAAAATACAGAGTTTAATGTTGCTATGCTCTGTCAACTGTTGGGAATGAATCGAAAACTGTTGTATCGAAAGATTAAACAGTTGACGGGGGTTACTCCAGTAAGCCTTATTCGGCGTGTTAGGATGATAAGAGCCGCTACACTTTTATTACAAGGCAGATTCACTGTATCGGAAGTAATGTATATGGTAGGCTATTCCAATCCTTCTTATTTTTCCAGGTGTTTCATGGCAGAATATAATATTTCTCCAAGTCAATATGCAATAATTCAAAAAAAAACAGGTGGAGCGTCCGAATAAGGGGGCACTCCACACATGATTCATTGTCTTTTGTTCTGTTATTTTTTATACCAATCCTTACAGTCATTTCCCATTGATTTTGCCCATGTAGCAAAACCGGGATATTGGCTGTCAATTCTGTTCCTTTCTGTTACCGGGGTAAACCCTAGCATCGGTATATCGATAGCAAATGGATATGCTCCTTTACGGTCGATATAGTAAGCATCATCATTGCTGCCAATCAATGACTGATTGGCATAAGCTGTAGCTTTGTGTTTGGGCAGATGAACCTCTGTGCGATTCTGTTCTCCTTGTGAATATTTTACGATGATGTATGGATTATAGGACAATAGCTGATTCTTTAGGAAAGAACCGTTGAATTCTCTGGTGACTACATATTTATTGCCTATATTCTGTTTGGCATTGGACATTACGATAATGGACGAAGTCTCTTTTTCCAATATTGCACCTTCCGGCAAAGTGATTTTATCGCCAATTTGTGCTGCATCTATCTGATAGGCAAATGCGTTAACATATGTAGCGCCATCATGTACCGGAGTGAATTCGTCAACGATCTTCGTTACTATATTCTTTTTGTCGAAATAGACTTTGCGTTCGTATTCTACAATTACGTCATTCATGTCATAATCGCCACCGGAAGGCCAAATATCTTCGAATGCCAGTGTGCCGGTAACATTTTCATCTTCATCGGGTTTGGGTTCTTCTTTATCACCTTCATCGGGAATAGACGGCCTTTCAGGATCGTCAATAGAACTTCCCGGAGTAGCATCTACATAAAATAAAAGGTCACAGTAGCTTTGATTTACACCATCTTCTGCTCCAAGAATCGTCTTGCCGCTTTTTTGGTCTTTAACAGAGACAAAGGCCGACATGTTGTTTTGGGGATTGGAAGTGCGAAGATTTGAATTGTATGGATTATATAAATCAGGCAATTTAAGATAATCTTCTAAATTATTTCCATAACCGTTCTTAAAACCGTCGGCATAAAGAAACCAGCCTACTGTATATCCTGCTGGGAATGTATCATGGGCTTGGCCGTCTTCATCGAAGTAAAGCAGACGAACTTTATTCCCGGATTCTAAAATCAATATTTGGCCGCCATACCAGTCAAAAGACACATTGGGGAATATAATGTATTTCCTCACTTGGTCTACATCGACGGACGTTCCGGTTTTATAAAAATAATATCCGAAAGTATTGTTATAACTTGCACTTCGATTGAGAAAAATGAGATTCAATGCGGTGTTGTCCTCCTTTATCGAAATATTGATAGTTTTTCCATTACCAAGTAATTTTGAATTGTCTTGTCCTCCTTTATTGAAGAATGTTTTCATCCGGTCTGTCAAATCCAAAATACTTTCATTACCAATATTTTTTTCCTTTGTCATATATTGGCTGTTCAGCTGACCTCCTTCTCCCCAATAGCACAGTGAGTATAGATTTTGGGATTTGTTTACTAAATAAGGTACATCAGACGAAGCGCGAGTGACAGACTTTGTTTTAGGATTTGATTTTGCCGACATGTCAAAAATGACAGCATTGTCTTTAATTTCAAGTTCTATGCATCCCGGCAATCCCCATGTCGCAGTATATAAATAAACTTTATTAAGATAGGTAGGAAGCTGCATTTTTCCCTCATACTTACCGCTGTTGTCGGTATAGGTTTTGAACAAGGCTTCTATACCCTCTTTCTTTATCGGCGTACCTTCCACTGTTTCCATCGGATTTTCACCGTAAATTTCTATCAAAGGAGTAAACCCGTAAATGTCATAGTTGACAGAAAGCCGGACATCACTGCGCATCTCAAAGCCGAAATATTTATCCGGGTCAGGAAGAGGTTCTTTTTCACGATTCGGGTCGTATACGTCTTTCTCCATACAACCTGTCATAAGGCCTGAAAGTGCAAGCACTAAAATGAAAGCCCCAATGCTAATTAAGCGGTTTTGTTTCATAAGATATAAAAATGTTATGTTAATTTTATTTGTATGTATTTTTGATTAGTTACTTGCTCTTTAAATACCCGATACATTTTATTATGCAAATTTAGTCTGTATTGCTCAAACTCATTGATACAAAATTGACAAAAGAATGATAGAAAAAGGACAGTTGATTTTTTTTGTATATCCATGTGATAGTTTGTCGGGAGTGTCTTTTTGTTCTTCCTTTATTGGATTTTACCCTCTTTTCAGTATATTTGCGCTCGGCGTTTTAAGAATATTATCTTTGAGCCGATTCCAATACTAAACTAGATAGAATTAATGGAGAAAATAAATGCAGTAATTACGGGAGTGGGAGGGTATGTTCCTGACTATATTCTGACCAATGAAGAAATATCCAAAATGGTAGATACGACAGATGAGTGGATAATGGGGCGTATCGGTATAAAGGAAAGACGTATCTTGCACGAAGAAGGATTGGGGACTTCGTTTATGGCCCGTAAAGCTGTAAAACAATTAATGCAACGTACAAAATCTAATCCTGATGATATTGATTTGGTGATTGTGGCCACTACAACGGCCGATTATCATTTTCCTTCAACAGCATCCATATTATGTGAGAGAGTAAAGCTTAAGAATGCTTTTGCTTTTGATATGCAGGCTGTTTGTAGTGGCTTTTTGTATGCATTGGAAACTGGAGCCAATTTTATCCGTTCGGGAAAATACAAGAAGGTCATTGTAGTAGGGGCTGATAAAATGTCGTCGGTGATTGATTATACCGATCGTGCCACTTGTCCGATTTTTGGTGACGGTGCTGCCGCTTTCATGCTGGAACCCACCCGGGAGGATATGGGAGTAATGGATGCCGTATTGAGAACAGACGGGAAAGGTCTGCCCTTTTTACATATCAAAGCGGGAGGCTCCGTATGTGCTCCATCTTACTATACACTGGACAATCGGATGCATTATATTTATCAGGAAGGACGTACAGTCTTTAAATATGCTGTGGCCAATATGGCAGATGCTTGTGAGGCGGTCATGGAGAGGAATCACTTGGCGAAGGAGGACATTGACTGGGTGATTCCCCATCAGGCAAACATGCGTATAATTACTGCAGTTTCGCAACGTTTGGGAGTATCTCCCGAAAAGGTAATGGTCAATATAGAACGGTATGGAAATACAAGTGCCGGCACGCTTCCATTGTGTGTATGGGATTTCGAGGATAAGCTGAAAAAGGGGGATAAACTGATTTTTACAGCATTCGGAGCAGGATTTGCTTGGGGGGCTATTTACGTGAAGTGGGGATACGACGGAAAAGGTTGAGGCTCTCTGATAAGATTTAGGTTGTTTGTTTCTTTTCTGATACAACTTTTAGTATCTTTGCGAAACAGCAGTTTTTTATTGTGACAAAAAATTGCATGTGTTTTGTTAACCATATAGAAAACTAAAAACAACCAGCGTATTATGAACCAGGAATTATCCATGAGCCCCAATTTATTGGTGGCTGCCCTTCAAAAACCGGCTTCCGAATTTACGAAAGCAGACATTGTTTCCTATATAAAGGAGAATGACATTCGTATGGTGAACTTCATGTATCCTGCGGCAGACGGGCGACTGAAGACACTGAACTTTGTCATCAATAATGAAGCATACCTTGATGCCATACTTACATGTGGTGAACGCGTAGATGGTTCCAGCTTGTTTCCGTTTATAGAGGCCGGTAGCAGTGATTTGTATGTAGTGCCGCGTTTCCGGACCGCTTTTATAGACCCTTTTTCTGAATTGCCCACACTGTCAATGCTCTGTTCTTATTTCAATAAGGATGGTGAACCGCTGGAAAGTTCTCCGGAATATACCCTGCGTAAGGCATGTCAGGCATTCACTACGGTTACGGGGATGGAATTTCAGGCTATGGGAGAATTGGAATATTATGTCATTTCTGAAAATGACGGATTGTTCCCGGCTACCGACCAGCGTGGTTATCACGAATCGGCCCCTTATGCCAAGTTCAATGATTTCCGTACGGAATGTATGTCATATATTGCGCAGGCAGGCGGACAGATAAAGTATGGGCATTCTGAAGTCGGTAATTTTACGCTGGACGATAAGATTTATGAGCAGAATGAAATAGAGTTCCTGCCGGTGCGTGCCGAGGAGGCTGCTGACCAACTGGTGATAGCAAAATGGGTTATTCGTAATCTGGCTAGCCAGTATGGATATAACATTACTTTTGCACCGAAAATCACGGCAGGAAAAGCCGGTTCCGGATTACATATACATATGCGTATCATGAAGGACGGGCAGAACCAGATGCTGAAAGATGGGGCACTTTCTGAAACAGCCCGTAAGGCCATTGCGGGCATGATGAAGCTGGCTTCTTCCATTACGGCTTTCGGTAATACAAATCCTACTTCCTATTTTCGTCTGGTTCCTCATCAGGAAGCACCGACCAACATTTGCTGGGGCGACCGCAACCGTTCGGTATTGGTACGCGTTCCGTTGGGCTGGTCGGCAAAAACGGATATGTGCATGTTGGCAAATCCGTTGGAGACCCCAAGTCATTATGATACTACACAGAAACAGACGGTGGAAATGCGTTCGCCTGACGGTTCGGCCGATTTGTATCAATTGATTGCCGGACTTGCTGTAGCTTGCCGTTATGGATTTGAGATAGACGATGCTTTAGGAATTGCAGAAAAAACATATGTCAATGTAAATATCCACAAGAAAGAAAATGAAGATAAGTTGAAACAACTGGAACAGCTTCCTGATAGTTGTGCCGCTTCTGCCGATTGTTTGGAAAGACAGCGTGCTGTCTTTGAGCAATATCATGTGTTCAGTCCTGCAATGGTTGATGGGGTTATTTCCAAACTGCGTTCTTACGAGGATAGAACCTTGCGTGCAGAGATACAAGACAGTCCGGAGGAGATGCTGAAACTGGTCGAGAAGTATTTCCACTGCGGATAGGAGAAGAAATGAGGGCATAACTCACCGCAGGTTACACAGATTGCTATAGAATTTCTGATAATCAAGAACTTTTATCTGTGTTAATCTGCGGTGATTGTGTATTTTGACACCTCTCCATTATTTCTTTGGCTTTGAATACTGGTTCTGCTTTTTGTATTTCCGATTCGAAGCCGAACCAATAACCATTTTGGGTATTGTCGTCAATGGGTAGAAAACATAAGCGGAGGCTTTCTTTGTAGTTTCCATAGATGACTTCCCAATATTCCGGTGGCATCTGGCGCTTGGTCTTGACTTTCTCTGCTGGTTTTTTCTTTAATGACATGCCTGCCTCTATCCAGGCAATGGTGACCATGATTTTATAGGCCGGATAATGCATACTGCAGAATTCATAGAGTACGAGGCCTCGCTTTTCCAGGCTCATGGGCTGGTCTATAAGATTTTTATCGATTAAAAATTCCAGAAAGCGACGTAGGAAGTCGTTGTCATCCAGAATCAGCTTGCGGGTGATGGCTTGCCAAGCAGTTGTGTTATAGAATCCATCCAGAAGACGTGACAGTTGCCGGGCTGTTTGAAGCTCGTTGACACTGATTTCATTTGTTTGAAGCACTTCATAAGGGGGGAGAGGAGAATATCGGATGCCTAGTTCTTCCGCTCTTCTTCTCATTTCTGTGCCGGGAAGTAACTTCAGGGATTCAAGCTGTATCTCGCCGGCATTGTATCCGGCAAGTGTACGCACATCTTCAAATATTTCGGATAGGCGGTATAGAGGCAAGCCGGCAATGAGGTCGGCGTGTGTTTCCATATTGGGTAGGGAACATAGGAAACGAAGACCTTGCAGTGAGTCCTCCAGGCTTCCCATCCGACGGCTTTTCTGGAGGACCGGTTCGCGCAGGCTTTGAATACCGGCCTCGAGATGGAGCAATCCTTTAGGTAGCTTTTTCAATTCATTTTTCAGCTCTTCGGATAATAGTGCAGGGTGTATTTCTAAGTGAAAGCATATGTCCGGGTTGAATTCCAGGAAAAGTTGCAGTAATTCTTTAGCACGGCGCGGATTATAATTAAAGGTCCGGTCGAGGACGCGTACGTTTTTTATTCCATGACTGTGGATAATTTGAAGGCGTTCACGGATACTTTCAATGGACAGTGTGCGCACCGGTTTTTCTTCACCGCTGACGCAGAATGCGCATGTGTTGAAACAGCCTCGGGTAGTCTCCAGTTGTACGAATGGTTTGCTCCAATTGAAGAAACTGCTGTTTTCCGGTGGTACGAGCCGGGAAAAGTTAAGTACACGGGCTATGCCGTTGTCTATATATTGCTTTTGAGGATTCATATAGCAGAGTCCCGGAATACTGTTCCATTTTTCCGGCTGGTTCCAGCAAGACAGCCATTGGGGGAATGCTTCTTCTCCCTCTCCCCTGAATACGCAGTCGATGAAAGGGTTTTTATGCAGAAAGTCTTCATTGTTTCCTAAGAATTCAGGTCCGCCCAAGATGAAGCAGCTATTGGGAAGCAATGCTTTTAATCTCGCTGTTATGTGCAACAGTTGTTCGTGGTTGAACAACCATGTTGTTGCGGCAATGATGTCGGGTTGGTGCCGGTATATTTCGTCGACAATCATTCCTACGTTTTCATTGATGGTGGCAGATACGATTTCCCATTTTACGGAATTGTTTTTTGCTATTTGTGCGTGCAGTGCAGGGAGTGCCAACGAAGAGTGTGCATACGAGCTATTGAGGTCTATCCAGAGAATTTTCATATTTGATTGAATTTCATCTTTGCAAAGATAACTGATTTTGCTTTTCGTATAAACAAAAAGGGTTATATTTGCATGTCGGAAATCGAAAATAGTAGAGTTATTGGTATAGAATGTTTTTTGAAAGATGAAATATTCTTTTTGTATTCTTATTTCTATAAGGTGATAACGGGTTGTCTTATCACTGGCTTGATAAAGTAAGGAAGGAAGTACTATTAAGTGTGATTGATACAGAATGCAAAATATCGGAATAAGTTTCCAGCTATTTTGAACATTTTGAGAAAGTAAACTCTTTTGTACAAGGACTGGTTTAGGTAATTGATTCCTTCCTATGATGTAGGGATACTCTGTGAGGAGTATCCCTACAATTTTTTACGGGTCAATGTAAAAACCTGAGGGGTAAATTTATAAATTATTATCTTTGTCTCCAAATTCATAGCTTATGGAGTTAAACGGTTATCGCCTTCTTCTTCCTGAAGGCACTTTAGATTACTTTGATCTTGTTGATGTGAAGGAAAGCGTAAATGAAGTT
>OBYF01000352.1_pt1 | contig 32301 bp, 28 predicted proteins | sample 1495471 | NCBI WGS metagenome assembly OBYF01 (sample SAMEA2580185, study PRJEB22360) | human gut metagenome | biome: human gut; feature: human-associated habitat; material: faeces | place: Denmark | collected 2008/2010
ACCTCCAGGTGGTGGCGGTCCTGCGGGATATACGGCTGCCGAAGCTGCCGGTAAAGGTGGTTTGAGCGTATTGCTTATCGAAAAGAATAGTCTGGGTGGCGTCTGTCTGAACGAAGGCTGTATTCCTACGAAAACATTGTTGTATTCGGCAAAGACTTATGACAGTGCAAAACATGCATCAAAGTATGCAGTCAATATCCCGGAAGTCTCTTTCGATTTGCCTAAGATAATAGCGCGTAAAAGTAAGGTAGTGCGTAAACTGGTGCTGGGAGTGAAAGCGAAGCTGACTGCCAACAATGTTACAATTGTATCAGGAGAAGCGCAGATCATTGATAAAAATACGGTTCGCTGCGGGGAAGAGACTTACGAAGGAGAGAATCTGATATTATGTACGGGTTCGGAAACCTTTATTCCTCCTATTCCGGGAGTGGACGCGGTGAACTACTGGACGCACAGGGATGCTTTGGACAGTAAAGAATTGCCGGCTTCTTTGGCTATTGTTGGTGGCGGGGTAATCGGTATGGAGTTTGCGTCGTTCTTCAATAGTTTGGGAGTACAGGTGACGGTGGTTGAGATGATGGACGAAATCCTGGGTGGAATGGATAAGGAGCTTTCCGCTTTGCTCCGTGCGGAATATGCAAAACGAGGTATTAAATTCCTGCTTAGTACGAAAGTGGTCGGCTTGTCGCAAACGGAAGAAGGGGCTGTTGTTTCTTATGAGAACGCGGAGGGAAACGGCAGTGTCATTGCAGAGAAGCTGTTGATGAGTGTCGGCCGTCGCCCGGTGACGAAAGGTTTCGGGCTCGAAAACCTGAATTTGGAGCAGACGGAGCGTGGTGCTATCAGAGTTAATGAAAAGATGCAGACTTCTGTGCCGGACGTGTATGTTTGTGGTGACCTGACAGGATTCTCTTTGCTCGCCCATACGGCTGTTCGTGAAGCGGAAGTTGCCGTACATTCCATCTTGGGAAAGGAAGATGCCATGAGTTATCGGGCTATTCCGGGCGTAGTCTATACCAATCCGGAGATTGCTGGAGTGGGTGAAACGGAGGAGTCGGCCTCAACGAAAGGAATCAATTATCAGGTTATCAAACTTCCGATGGCTTACTCCGGCCGTTTTGTGGCGGAGAATGAGGGCGTCAACGGAGTCTGCAAAGTATTGTTGGATGAACAGCAACGGGTGATTGGAGCCCATGTGTTGGGCAATCCGGCTTCGGAGATTATCACTCTTGCGGGCACTGCCATTGAACTCGGATTGACGGCAGCGCAATGGAAAAAGATTGTTTTCCCGCATCCTACGGTAGGAGAGATTTTCCGGGAAGTGTTATAAACGGATTCTGATATCTGCGATCGTTCATTGATGCGGGTATCTTACTGATAAAATCAAATATATGATGAGAAAATATATAATCACTCCGGCCTTATTGGCAATAGTTTGTATGGTGATGTGTCATTGTACATTTGTTGATGTCATAAACTGTATTGTATGAAAAAAAGTCTTTTGTTGGTCACCCTTTCAGTTTGTTTGTTGCCACTTTGGGGACAACAAAATTTCTCCCGGATAGATTCGCTTATCAAGAAGATGCTCCCCGAAGCATCCGAGGTCGGCATATCCGTCTACGATCTGACGGCTAAGAAATCACTTTATAACTATCGTGCGGAGAAACTTTCCCGTCCTGCCTCTACCATGAAGCTGCTGACGGCTATTACCGCACTCTCCCGCCCCGAAGCTGCCGAACCTTTCCGCACGGAAGTATGGCACGATGGCGTGATAGAACATGATACTTTGCAAGGCAACCTGTATGTGGTAGGCGGATTCGATCCTGAATTTAACAGCCAGTCGATGGATTCATTGATAGAAGAGGTAATCACTTTCCCTTTTTCGGTGATTAACGGACAGGTGTACGGCGATGTTTCGATGAAAGACTCTCTTTATTGGGGTAGTGGATGGGCATGGGACGATACCCCTGCGGGCTATCAGCCCTATTTGTCTCCACTGATGTTTTGCAAGGGGACTGTACAGGTTTCTGTCGTTCCTTCTACGGTGCAGGGAGATACCGCGAGTGTTTCCTGCCAACCTGTATCCTCCTATTATACAGTGACGAATCAGACGAAAACACGTACCTCTTCTGCCGGAAGATTCTCTTTCACGAGAGACTGGCTGACGAATGGCAATAATCTCCTCGTTTCGGGCAATGTCACTTCGATCAGAAAGGACGATGTAAACATCTACGACTCTCCCCGTTTTTTTATGCATACTTTCCTGGAGCGTCTTCGTGGGAAAGGAATCACGACTCCCCAGTCGTATGGTTTTGCCGAATTGCCTCGCGATAGTGTGACTGTAGAACGGATGGCTTGCTGGAATACTTCCGTGCAGAAAGTGCTGAACCAGTTGATGAAAGAGAGTGATAATCTCAATGCGGAAGCATTTCTTTGTCGCTTGGGGGCGCAGGCTACGGGAAAGAAGCAGGTAGCTGCCGAAGATGGTATTGTCGAGATTATGAAATTGATCCGTCGCCTGGGGCATGACCCGAAAGACTATAAGATTGCCGACGGTTGCGGACTGTCCAATTATAATTACCTCTCTCCTGCCCTGCTGGTGGACTTTCTGAAATATGCGTACTCGCAAACAGAGGTGTTTCAGATGTTATATAAATCTCTTCCCGTTGGCGGGGTGGACGGAACATTGAAATTCCGGATGAAAGGTACTCCTGCCTTCCGGAATGTTCATGCCAAAACAGGTTCGTTTACGGCAATAAATGCGCTCGCGGGCTATCTGAAGATGAAGAACGGACATGAAGTGGCATTTGCCATTATGAACCAGAATGTACTTTCGGCGGCTAAAGCGAGAGCATTTCAGGATAAGGTGTGTGAGGTGATTATTGGGAAATAGGCTGATATGAATACATTAGCCCGTACAACCAAAGTGGAATTCCGTTGTTGAATCCGATTTCTATGTTGTCAAGGGGCAGGTACTATTTTCCATGGAGGGCTCTTTATTGATTCTTCTATAAAAAGACAATTGTATTCTCTAATAAGCAAAAATCGTAGGATTTTGTTTACCAGAGAATACAATTATACTTGTTTTGAATCGAATACTGTAAATTCTATACTATATATATTATATTTACTTTGAGTATTCAGCCCAATTAGTATTCTTCATATCGCCACTCTTAGCCAACTCTGCGTGCATACCAAGTGCAGCCTGAATAGCGTGTGGAGTCTGTGCCCGGTTACCGGCCAGTTTGAGGTAATCCCAAAGAAGCTCTTTGTAGTCAGGATGTGCACAGTTTTCGATGATGGCTTGTGCGCGTTCTTTCGGGCTCTTGCCACGAAGATCGGCAACACCTTGCTCGGTGATAACGATGTTGACATCGTGCTCCGTGTGGTCGTGGTGGGATACCATCGGTACGATCGCGCTGATCTTCCCTTCTTTGGCCACAGACGGACAAGTGAAGATAGAGATGTAAGCGTTGCGGGTAAAGTCTCCCGAACCACCGATACCGTTCATCATTTTTGTTCCGCCGATATGGGTAGAGTTTACGTTGCCGTACAGGTCAACTTCGATGGCTGTATTGATAGAAATGATACCGAGGCGGCGTACTATTTCCGGGCTGTTTGAGATTTCCGACGGACGGAGAACCAGTTTGTCGCGGAAGAAATCCATATCATTGTAGATGCCTTCCAGACAGTCATTTGTAACAGTCAGTGAACAGGCGCTACCGAATTTGATGCGTCCTTCGCGAATCAATCCGATCACGGAATTCTGGATTACCTCTGTGTACATTTCGAATGCAGGAATCGTTTTATCACGTCCCAATGCACCGAGTACGGCGTTGGCGATATTTCCTACACCCGATTGCAAAGGCAAGAAACTGGACGGGATAATACCGCGTTTCATGTCGGCTGCAAGGAAGTCGGCAACATTCTGGCCGATTTTGTCGGTCAACGGATCAGCGGCAGCGAAAGAACGCGCTTCGTCCGGCCAGTTGGTTTCCACTACGCCTATAATCTTTTTCGGGTCTACCTGAACGTAAGGCAGTCCGATACGGTCACTCGGTTTATAGATCGGTATTTCGCGGCGGTAAGGCGGGTCGAGCGGTTCGTATACGTCGTGCATACCCATACCGGATTTGCTGTGTGCGCTGTTCAACTCCACGATGATCTGGTCGGCAAGACGGCAGATGGTCGGGGCGATGCCGCCGGCGGCAGTCAGATAAATTTTTCCGTCCGGAGTTACTTCGCAGGCTTCGATGATGGCTACGTTCACTTTGCCCATGAACCCGTAGCGCACTTCCTGTGCCATTTGTGAGAGGTGTATGTCGTTGTAGGCAATCTCTCCGTTGTTCACAGCTTTGCGGAAGTCGGCGTTGGTAGTATAAGGAGCGCGGTAGCGGATGGCTTTGGCACGTGACAGTACGCCGTCACAGGATTCCCCTGTCGATGCGCCTGTGAAAATTCCTACTTGAAACGGGTTTCCTTTCGCATGTTCTGCTTCAGCAATTTTTGCGAGTTCGGCTGTTACAGCCTTGGCCGTTCCGGCGGGAGTAAATCCGCTTAGGCCGATGTTGTAGCCATGTTTGATTAGGCTTGCAGCTTCCGCTGCCGAAATACGATTGAGTGACATAAATAGTAAATTTCGTGTTAAATACAGTTGATATTTTTATTGATAATTAATTCTCTGTTTGTACGGCCTTGTACCAATGCTTGGCAATGACTCGTCACATAATGATTCGAAACTCAATGAGTTTACGGGCTCTCTCAATACTTCCGTTGAAGTATCTCTCCCCAGATAATAGCGCGGCGGGCTTCTTCTGCGGAGTGAATCGTGAAATCATGTTCGTTATCAGTTGATTCGGTGTGAGAGTTATAATGAGAACCTTGTTGGGAATTTCGTTTATCTTGCGCGGCACTGTTTGCCAGGGATGCGGAAACGGATATTTCTTCTTTTTTTCTTTTCTGCTGCGCCGCTGGTTTCGCCGTCTGTTTGGGAGACTGTTGCGGTGGCGTCTGTTTCAGGGGGTTAGGCTGGAATAATTCTTCCAGCGACTTGGGGCCACCCCATGCCTCGGGCATAGGAACTGCATCCGGAGCTACTTCAACGGGGGATGGCATCGGGGAAACGGGGCGTTTATTCTTAGCTTTTTTCGATTTACTATTCTTATTCACCTCTTTGAATATTCCCACAAGAATGACACCTGCTATCAAGAGAAATTTCAAAAAATCTTCCATTGTGTTTCACTGCTAATTAGTTATCTGCCAAAGTTACGTATTTTATCTGGTTCAGGCTAACATTTTATTATGAAAAAAGGGCAGCTTCACAGCTCCCCTTAATTTTTTTAACCTAAACCTTAACTATGAAAAAATCTAATGTTTCTTTCATTGCACAAATGTGAAAAATAAATTTAAATTTGCCAAGCATATCGCCTAAAAATGTTTATTCTCTTAACATAAATTACAAATTTGCTTGCCAAATCATAAGTTTTTGCGTTATTTTGATATCAATTCACTACTTATTGAAAGCGAAGCCGTATCTTTGCATCCGAATTTTTAAACTAAGATTTGAGTATGAACGAATTAACGGGAGCGGACTTTAAATCCGCAACTGAAATGAAGGATGACAACAAAAAGTTGTTTATCGAAACCTATGGCTGCCAGATGAATGTAGCCGACAGTGAGGTGATTGCCTCGGTGATGCAAATGGCGGGTTATTCCGTAGCCGAAACGCTGGAGGAAGCCGATGCCGTGTTTATGAATACCTGTTCCATCCGCGACAATGCGGAGCAGAAGATTCTGAATCGCCTGGAGTTTTTCCACTCGCTGAAGAAAAAGAAAAAGCATCTGATTGTAGGTGTACTGGGCTGTATGGCCGAACGGGTAAAGGATGATCTGATAACGAATCATCATGTAGACCTCGTTGTGGGGCCGGATGCTTACCTGACGTTGCCCGACCTGATTGCGGCCGTAGAAACCGGTGAAAAAGCAATCAATGTGGAACTATCTACTACCGAGACTTATCGGGATGTGATTCCGTCGCGTATCTGCGGCAATCATATTTCGGGTTTTGTATCCATCATGCGTGGCTGCAATAACTTCTGCACCTATTGTATCGTGCCCTATACTCGTGGACGCGAGCGCAGCCGTGACGTAGAAAGCATCCTGAATGAAGTAGCAGACCTCGTGGCGAAAGGCTATAAGGAAGTCACCCTGTTGGGGCAGAACGTCAACTCTTACCGTTTTGAAAGACCGACAGGCGAAGTGGTTACTTTCCCGATGTTGCTCCGAACAGTGGCCGAGGCTGCTCCGGGAGTGCGTATTCGTTTCACGACTTCCCATCCGAAGGATATGAGTGATGAAACGCTGGAAGTGATTGCGCAAGTTCCGAATGTGTGTAAACATATCCATCTGCCTGTGCAGAGCGGCAGTTCGCGTATTCTGAAACTGATGAACCGTAAGTATACCCGTGAGTGGTATCTGGACCGGGTGGCAGCTATCAAACGTATCGTCCCCGATTGCGGACTGACTACCGATATTTTCTCCGGTTTTCATTCTGAAACGGAAGAGGATCATGCCTTGTCACTTTCGCTGATGGAAGAATGTGGATATGATGCTGCTTTCATGTTTAAATATTCCGAACGTCCGGGAACGTATGCGTCCAAGCATCTCGAAGATAATGTGCCCGAAGAGGTGAAAGTCCGTCGCCTGAACGAGATTATCGCTTTGCAGAACCGTCTGTCTGCCGAATCCAACCAGCGTTGCATCGGTAAAACGTATGAAGTGCTTGTGGAAGGAGTCTCCAAGCGTTCGCGCGACCAGCTGTTCGGCCGTACGGAGCAGAACCGTGTGGTGGTGTTCGACAGAGGTACGCACCGTGTCGGTGATTTCGTCAATGTGCGTGTCACGGAGGCCAGCTCGGCTACGCTGAAGGGGGAAGAAATCTGATTTCACCACAGAGGACACGGAGGTCTTTTTTCTTCCTTGAAACTCTGTGTCTTCTGCATTCTTTGTGGTAAAACTTACATCATCATGTGTCTCCTGATGGAGAACTTCACAATCGCCATCGCATTGATGGACGCGAATGGAATATCCATCGGCTCATGATGAGTATTATAGCTCACGAGCTTGAGATACCCTTCTTTTTCCGAACGATTCACGTACTTCACCGCCAGATACTCGTCTCCGTCAATCATAAACGACACCAGGTATATTTCCCCGTAAATCACGTTGTCGAAACTGCTAATTTCCTTGTATCCGATAATATCTCCCGATTTCAGTATGGGATACATGCTGTCTCCGTTGACGTAGACCGCCCCGTCGCAGACGGAAATATTGGGAATCCATATCTTCCCCAGTGCATATTGCTGTTTGTTGGTGAATAATGTTTTCAGGTTCGCCGCCGCCGTAATATCGTATAATGTCACGCTACGGTCGTCTATTGGTTCGGGCGTTTTCGGATTGTGTATAATTTCGACTTCTCCCTGTACCAGCTCGCTTTGGCAAAATCTCGTCTGATGTTTCGGATTTCCTTTTCCCAATAATAGCCAGTTATAGTCCACCTTGTCTCCGAATTTGTCAAGCAGCAGACGGAAATCAATGCTGTTTCGTGCTCCCCAATTGGTAACTGTTGCTCTCGAAACTTCCAGGTATTCAGCTAGTTCGCTGTCTCTCTTTAAGTTCAATGCCTGTTTGGCACGTTTGATGATACCTAATACATCCAAATTTGTATCCATTCTGTTTTTTTATTTAAAAGACTAATCTCGGATTTACAAATGGCAGCTATAAAAATGGCTGCCTCAAAAATGTGTTTACTATATGTTTACAACCAATGATTTGTGAAATAGTTGAGATTTAATATTGAAAATTGCTATTTTATTTATGAAAAATATTCTATCTTTGTCCCATTGATTAATAGAAAACGTTTCAAAAATATAAATTAAAAACGGATATGCCATGCAATACTTCAAGAAAAACACAAAAAACTTGAAATTTTCTCATCCGCCACCTGCGGAAAGCTTACTGATGCCTGTTAACAGCTATTCTCCCAAGTGTTAATAGCTATTTCTCTAACCATTAATATCTGAAACGCCAGATGTTAATACCTGGCAATAGGATAACAAAAGGATAACATATTGTATACGAATACTCCGTATTTGAATGATTACAGACCTGACTGATAAAAACTAGCATTTATAATTTATAATTGGATAACAAAATGAAAAGCTCAAAAGTACAAACACTGTGCGTTTGCGGATGTTGCAAACGCTCTCTTCCGGCAAGTGCCTTTTATATCAATAAGAAAACCGGCCTTCCCGGCAACTACTGTAAGGAATGTCGTAAAACTGTCAGCCGGAACCACCGGAAGAACGAGAAACGCTCCCTTGCATGCGACAGGGAAAGCAATTATCCGGTAATAACCTCTACGGAAAATCCCACGTTGCGACGGGAACTTATTCTGCATGCCCTTGAAACCGTAGCTGCCAGCATTGAACGGAAAAGGCGGAAAGTCCGTGAATCGGAATTTGAATCCGAATCAGGTTCTGAATTCCAATCCGAATCAGTCTTTGAATTGGAATTAGAATCAAAATCAGGATCAAAATTAGAATTGGCAGACTGATTTATAAAAACAATTTATATCATGGGACGAATAAAACAAGGGCTTGACTATTTCCCTTTGAATACCGATTTTATGCACGACCGTGTCGTACGCCGTGTGATGAAGCGTGAAGGCGATTCCGCCTTCACGATCCTGCTCTATACCCTGTCTTATCTATATTCGGGCGAGGGTTATTATATTCATGTCGATGATGACTTCTATGACGAACTCTCCGACCAGCTCTTCAGCACGGATAACGATAGTGTCCGCCGGGTGCTTCGTCTGTTTGTGGAGTACGGTTTCTTCGATTCCTCTCTCTACGAACGTTACGGCATCCTGACTTCCGCCGACATTCAGCGGCAGTTCCTTTTTATCACTAAACGCCGCAGCCGCCGTCATATTTCTCCGGACTACTGTCTGCTGCCGGATGAGGAAACCGTACACTCCACCCTTCCAGATGCTGTTGCAGAAACCCCGGATATTGTAACGCAAACCCTCGATACTGTAACAGAATCCCCGGATACTGCAACAAAAAGCACCTTCATAAAAAGAAAAGAAAAAGAAAGGAAAGAAAACATCCTCCCTAACCCTCCTTTGCCCAAAGGAGGGGATGAGGGAGAAGAAGGAGGAGATTTTTCTAACAGAAAACCGGCGAAGAAGAAACATGAACTGACACAGTCGGATATTGACCGGATGCAAGCTCCTGCTGACGGACACCCGCGCAACCTTTCCGGACTATTGGATAACCTTCGCCTTTATCATATTCCTCCCTCTGAACAGTATGCAATCGTACTGAAAAGTAATTACGGAGAAATCGGTGGTAAGGTTTGGAAGGGTTTCGGTGTCATTCGGGCAAGTGCCGGAAAGATCAAACTGCCCGGTCATTATTTGTTGAGTGTCCTGAATAACTGAATTAATAAGGGTTATGATGCTGCTGCGTTGTGTAATATGTTGTAAATTAGTGATATAACAACAACTTCTTATATTAACGAATTTATTAACGCACACTTTTAAAATCTCTTGCACAGACAGAAATAAGGTCTTATATTTGCATTGTCGATAAGCTTAAAGACACAGACAAACTAGAATTATTAACGACTAAAAACTATTACAATTATGCCAGTATTGTACAAACCCTTCCAGTCAACTCTGGAAGACAAAAAAAGCGGTAAAAAACTCTTCTACCCCCGAGTTGTACGTTCGGGAAACGTAGATTCCGCACAACTTTCGAAAGAGATAGCAGCCTACTCTTCCCTCTCTCCGGGTGACGTAAAAAACACACTCGACAACCTGGTGACGGTGATGGGTCAACACTTGCAATCTTCGGAAAGCGTAAGCGTGGACGGTCTTGGTACCTTCCGTATGGTGATGGTGGCTCGTGGCAAAGGTGTGGAAACCTCTGACGAAGTGTCGGCTGCACAGGCTACGCTTACCGTCCGTTTCCAACCGGCGACTACCAGGAACCTTGACCGCACTACCGCTACCCGTTCGATGGTGACCGGTGCGAAGTGTGCCCGTTATGATAAACTTGTTTCCGATGCGGGTAGTGCGGAAGGCGGCAACTCCGGTGGAAGCGACAAGCCCGGTGGAGGCGGTAATGAAGGAGGCGGAGAAGCGCCCGATCCGGCTGCATAAATGGCGTCACAGCAGTGAAGAGTACACAAAATGTAAACGACAAACGTCGTAGGCTTAACTAAACATTTGGCTTTTAACTAAACTAGAAATCATCCACTAACATGAGGATTATCAACTTGATTGTGGTGCATTGCAGCGCTACGAGGGAGGATTGTATACTTTCTCCGGAAGATTTGGACCGGTTGCACCGGCGTCGCGGATTTAACGGAACAGGCTATCACTACTACATCCGCAAGGATGGAACAGTGCACCTTACCCGGCCCGTGGAACGCATCGGAGCACACGCCAAAGGTTTCAACGCTCACTCGATAGGTATCTGCTATGAAGGTGGTCTGGACTGCCGGGGACGCCCGGCAGATACCCGGACCCCGGCACAGCGGGCTACGCTCCGGCAACTCGTCGGGCAACTACAGGAGAAATTTTCCGGCTGCCGGGTCTGCGGACACCGGGATCTTTCGCCGGACTTGAACGGAAACGGTGAGATAGAACCGGAAGAGTGGATTAAACAGTGCCCGTGCTTCGATGTGGCAAAGGAATTCAAGGAGTTCGGAGAATTTGCCGATAGAACTGATGAGACTGGAAGTACGGAGAAACACAGAGTAACACAACACATTAAAGAACAGAAAGGAGGTAAATGATGGCAATGAAGAAATCAGTATGGGATATGATCCTGAAGGTGGTTATCGCAGTGGCTTCGGCTTTGGCAGGCGTTTTAGGCGCTAATGCGATGAATTTGTAAAAGAGAAATGCTGAATAATCCCCACTATGCAAAATTGTGCGCGCCAGTTTGGCATGGCGGGGCTTTGTAGAATTATCCAATAGTGAATTATAACAATAAACACAATGACTAAACGAATTATATTCATATTATTAGCAGTATTTTGGGGATTGGGACTGCAGGCGCAAACCGTAGAAAAAGATGGTACCTATTATTATGACGCAATACCAGTGACATTCGACATTGGAAAAATGATATTTACGGATGTACGCGATACACGGAAAGTGCCACCTTGGTATAATAGCTTCATTTACATGCCTAAAGGGAGCAGCCATTATCAGAAGACTCAAGGGAATGCCGTTTTTTATCGGATGGAGATTCCGGCTTCGGGAAATGTAATTGTCCATAACTGGAACTCACGCATGGGATTTAGTTCCTTGTTTGTATATCGACTCCTTTCTGAACTTCAGCCAGACAGTGATGTAAACATAGAAGAGGTCGAAATTTTTGAAGAGGGAGACTTTATGTCCCCGGATTTTGATCCGGAGAAGCTTGGTATCCCTGAAGGTGCTTCTCATGGACTTGCTTATATCCATTTGAAAAATTTACCTGCCGGCACCTATTTTATTATTACTGCAGGATATAAATACATGAATGGTTCTGTTCCCAATGGAGAACTGGGAATAACTATTATAGCCGATTTATCACCTGGCATTCCTGATGAACCGGAAATTCTGCCGGAGGAACCGGATAATAGCCCGGTATGGTACCAATACGATCAGTCGGGTAATCGAATTAAAACTAATAAGAAATAGCAATATATATGAAAAATATGATACAAAGATTCATTATTTTAATAATCGCCTCACTGACGGCCCTTTCTGCAAAAGCGCAGGGCGCAACAACATTAGAAGGTGGTAATGACTACGCTAATACGGGGTACGAAGTAGGTGAAATACCTATTCAATACGCCCTTACTCCCACGGGAGCTGTTACCTATCAGGTGGCAATCGATATTCATCCTGATCCGGAAGACTTTCACCCCCGTTTGTCGTTCTGTTACAATAGCCAACAACGTGAAAGCGCATTGGGGTATGGGTGGAATATCAGTGGGCTCTCCGGTATCACCCACGTGGCTGGAACAATCTATTATGATGGAAAATCATCTCCTCTCTCTTTGAACGAAGATAAGTTGATGTTGGATGGTATCCGCTTGTTAAAAACTGGTACGAATAGTTGGCAAAGCGAACAGGGATTCGTGAAAGTGAAAAAATTGGCGAACGGTTCATTGCAAGCTCGTTATCCAGATGGAAACATCGCTTTGTTTGAAGCCTTTGCGCAAGCTCCTTTCAGCTACGTGATGACTTCATATACGAACCGTAAAGGTAGAACTATTAAATATGACTATACTCAGGTTGATAATTTACCTTATATTCGTAAGATTCTGTATGGAGAAGCTGGAAGCGTATATAATGATTCCATAGTATTTACCTATCGCAATGTGACTGATGACATCACACGCTATGTTGATGGAAAAGCATTTAAATATAGTCGTTTACTGGAAAAAGTGGAATCTTTTTATAAAAGTACACTGTGGCGGCGTTATCTGCTTTCTTATCAAAATAGAGGCGTGGATCTGCCGGTACAATTGGATTGCGAGACAGAAAGCGGCAAATTAACTCCTCTGCGTTTCAAGTACGGAGATGGAAGGAGCATTGAGTTTCTTAGTGGGCGTACTATTTATTTACAGAAGTATTTTCCGAATTCTGTTCAGGGAGCCAATTCTCACAGGTCACTTGCCTTGTCACGTGGAAAGTTTAGCCGGGCGTCGAAAAGTGACGGTTTAATTTCGTATCCGGTGTTAGGTGAGTATAAAGAAGACCAGCATTTACTGGTATATAAAGATTTGTCGACTTCTCCCGTTTCTCCCGTCATATTTACAGCAGGAAAAGGCTTTAAGCAATTGGAAGCGGTAGATGTGAATGGGGATGGATTGGAGGAACCGGTAAAAGTGAATTATGATGAAGATCGGTTGATGGTGTCTGTATATACAAATAATGTCGATCCTAATCGTCATTCGGATTATGTATACTCGGAATGGGATGGATATGTTCATGAACGGCAGGTACTTACCGGTGACTTTAATGGGGATGGAAAGGCAGAGCTGCTGGCTATATCCACTTGCTATGATTCGAATAGAAAGAAATATCCGTCACGTGCCTTGCTGGTAGACTTGAATAGCCGTAAAGCGATTTATAATGGAACCTGTTTTGACTTTGCACTGTACCAAGCAGATAGTCGGGCATTGCATGCCGATCGACTGATTCCTATGGATTATAATGGTGATGGAAAAACGGATATCTGTCTGATCAACATAAACGGTCTTTATGTTTACGAGTTTACCGGTGATGGGTTCAGGCAACTGGCATACTCTAGTGCTATTAATATCATGCACTTCAATTTTGAAAGCGGTACTATAAAGGACAGGGAACTGATGGTGGCTGATATGAACGGTGACGGGAATATGGATATTATTCTGGGGCCACGTCGTGTGCATTGTAAGGATGGGTTTAAACACTTCGGAGATGGAATTTGCCATGGTGCATGTGATAGTGAGAGTAATCTGAAAAGCGTTAGTGCGAGTGGATATAAACATTATGTACATCCCTACTCCGGCCAGGAGTGTATGGTTGATCCGAGTGTACCCCAGCGTGACTTGGTGGTCTTTGACTGGAATGTGGAGAACGGCAAGCAGTGGAAGTTTCTGTTATCAACCGGCAACTCTTCCTACAGTTCCGCTAATCCTGGATTTAAAGTGCATACAGAGGAATTGTTCTACTGTTTTCACGAGACGGTTGGGCAGAACTTCATGTTGGTGGATGTGGATAGTGACGGCTTGCCGGATTTGCTGCGTAACGTGCGTGGGAAAATCTATCTTCACTTGAACGAGAATGGAAAAATAAGTCAGAACTATAATATCCGTTCTGTTTTGCAAATGGATAATCTTTCGGCGCAGTTTGCTATGGCTAATGTAGCGCAATCTTACTACTGGTCGGGCGGGCTTATCTGCGTGGACAATGAGAATCTCCATGTATATGATTATTCTCATAACGAGTCAGAACAGCGTATGTTACATGACCTAACCGATAGTTATGGAGTGACTTCGAACCACTATTATATGGATATAATGAAAGTTCCCGAAAGTCGCTATAAGGGTACTTTGAGTCCATCATTTGGGTATATTAGTTACCCACATGCGGTAATGACTCCTCATCTGTATGTTCCGTCATGGCTGAAAAAAACAAAGGGAGGCGAGCAGCTTTCGTGGGAATACTACAACTATACTCATGCCGTTTTCCACTGTACGGGGCTCGGATTCCGTGGTTTCCGGAAAATTGAGACGGAAGACGTTATAAATAAACGTCTGATGACTTCCGTATTTGATCCGGAATTGTTAGGTGCGGAGATAAAAAAGGAAACTCCCACTGATACAGTTGTACGTAAATATGTGTTGGAGAGGGCACAGGATAAAACGATCCTTCTGAAATTACAGAAAGAAACGGTGAAGAATGCTCTCAATGAAACGGAAAAAGTGACTAGGTATGAACATAATGGGTATGGGCAGGTGGTTGCTGTATCCACTTCCTGTGGCGTCCTTAAGGAAACGAAATCGCATGGTTATGAGAATGTGGAAAATAGTGATTTGTATCTATTGGGACTTCCGCTTTATTCCGTGACAAAGAACTTCCGTAATGATTCAACTGTTATCCAGGAAGTAAGAGTAGATTACGACGACCGTTATTGGCCTGTTTGTAGAACAAACTTTATCAATGGAAGTATCACTTCCCAAGAACGTTACGAGTATAACGACCGTTTGCAGCTAATCAAGCAGAAGCAATGCTCTTATGAGTCAACAGATACATTAGGATACACATTTATGTACTACCCTAACGGACGCCTGCTTAAAAAGACTAATGCCATGGGACTATCTATTGACTATACGTATGACCCTGCAACCGGACTTTTGCAAAGCAGTTCTGACGCTAAAGGACGCATCACCCGCTACATCTATGATGCATGGGGACGTCTTATGGAAACCAGCTATCCTGACGGGAGTGCGAAACAGCTATCAATTGCATGGAGCCAGGGAAAGGACCCCGGACTGTATGTTGTAACCGCTACTGAGACCGGAAAACCCGTGACGAAAATGTATTATGACTTTCTCAAGCGTGAAGTGCGTACATCGCAGATTCGCTTTGATGAACGGGAAATGAAAATAGATAAGGTGTATAACCCCAAGACTGGCTTGTTGGAAAAAGAATCACTACCGACTAAGGATAGCGTGCCTTCACACTGGACCCACTTTGTATACGACAAGTTCAACCGTCTTACCTCTACCCGCCACGCCTCGGGGAAAATAGATTCCTGCGCCTATGGAATTTTGACGGACACTGTTCTAGAGAATGGTATTCGCCGCATTCGCAAGTATGACGCTGCGGGACTGATGACGCAGGTTGCGGATAACGGGGGAATTATTGACTATTACTACCGCCCTGACGGACAACCGATAGTAGCAGTAGTAAAGGCGAATCAGAAAGAAATACAGACCCGTTTCTACTACGATAAGTACGGTCGGCGCATTGCTATCAAAGACCCGAGTGCCGGAATCAGGCGTACAGCATACGACGCTGCCGGAAACATATGTAAGGAAACGGATGCTGATAGTCGTGAGATTGTGAAAGAGTACGATTGCTACGGGAGAATAACCAGGCAGACTACCCCTGACATGACAACGGTCTACACCTATGACAATACAGAGAACCTGCTGCTCTCGGCAGTGTCGAGCAATGGCAGTGGTATGTACAACGTTTACGACGGATATGGCAGGCTGGAAATGCAGCGTGAAAAAGCGCCAGACGGCAAGTGGTTACAGAAAACGTATGGCTACACTACCACTGGACTGCCATCCGATGTGGTTTATACTTCTCAAAACGGAACATTGGCTACCGAGCATCTGATTTACCGGAACGGTTTCTTGTCCGAAGTCCGCTTGCAGGACGGGACCTTGGTGTATCGTCACGATGAAGAGAACGAGTTGGGCCAATTGACGAAGCTTACCGCCGGTGGTATGCAACGCAGCTATACCTTTAATGATTGTGGATTACTTACAAGACGCAGCATTATGAGGGCAGACGAAACAGTCATGTTCGACCATAGCTACAGCTTCAATACGGAAACCAACAGTCTAGAGAATCGTACGGATGAGACGAGAGGGTTGTCGGAAAACTTCGGTTATGATGAATTGAACCGCTTACGAATTGAAGGACATAACAGTATCATCTATGACGATTTGGGCAATATTCGCAGGAAGAGTAATGAAAATAACTTGGGCCTGAATTATACTAATCCTAATCGCCCCTATGCAGTGACTGGTTTGGATTACAACGGGGGAGACCCGGTAAAGTCAGGTATTGACATCACTTATACCGCTGCCCAGCGTCCTTCTGTTATCATGCTGGATACGAAGAAAGTCATGTTGACGTACAACGCCAATCATGAGCGCATACGTATGCAGTATTCTGTGAACAATCAGAATGAGTTGACTCGTTACTATCTGGGTGGTAACTACGAAATAGACGAATCTCTTGGCAGTGTCAAAGAAAAGCTTTATCTTGGCGGCGGATATTATGATGCTCCTGCGGTATTAATAAAAGAAGGTAATCGCTTATCTGTTTTCTTTATTCATCGGGATTACTTAGGCAGCATTTTACAAATAGCCGATGCACAAGGAAACGTAGTGGAAGAGAATAGCTTTGATGCTTGGGGAAGATTGCGCAATCCCGCTACCCAAACCGTTTATGCACCAGGTACGGAGCCTGAGCTGATGCTGGATCGAGGCTTTACAGGACACGAGCATCTTTCGTTCTTTGGATTGATTAACATGAATGCCCGTCTGTATGATCCAGTGCTGGGAAGATTCTTGAGTCCTGACCCATATGTGCAGGTGTTGGACTTTACGCAGTCGTATAATCGGTATATGTATGCGATGAATAATCCACTGTGCTATGTGGATCGGAATGGAGAGTTTCTTTGGTTTGTTCCTGTAATTATTGGTGCTGCAATTGGTATGTATTCGGGTGGTGTTATAGCTAATAAAGGACAATATAATCCTGTAAAATGGGATTGGAGCTCCGGTAAAACTTGGGGTTATATGCTTGGTGGTGCTGTTGTAGGCGGTGTGTCAGGTTATGTAGGTGGAGCGATAGCGACTTCAGGAATTCCAATGGCGAACACTGTGGCTATAGCTGGTTCTTCGCTTGTCAACTCGGTAGGTACTTGGGCTTATACCGGTGGACAAACGCCGATATCAATCAGTCTTGGTGCAGTCTCTTACGACTTTACGAATGGAGATTTTGGATATCTCGGCGAAAAAGGGAATTCTGTACTGGAGAATATCGGATATGGGCTTGGAGCACTGGCAAATTTGAGTGATGCGTTGATAGGATTTAATCCTCAAAAGGTTGATTTGGTTACTGAAAATTCGGATGCTGTAGGGCATTCTGCATTAGTAAATGAAGGAACTATGACAGGAACTGGTTTGGGCAATGGAAATCCTGCTAATGCTGACCCTAATGGTATTATTTCAGTCGGTCCCAATAGGTATGTCGACGGGAATGGCAGTTGGCATTGGATGAAAGGAACAAACCATTGGGATACTCATACAGGTGCAGGAGAAGTGTTTTGGCGACAAACTCTTAATGTCAATAAGGGTACAATAATGAAATATGGACAATGGCTTAATAAGATGGAGAATTCTGGCAAATTTATCTATAGCTTGGAATTGAGCAGTTGTGTTACACATACTTCTGTTGCATTGAATTTATCGGGATTGTTCAATATAGGAATACATCCATATCTCTTAAATGCACAAATGTATTTGTGGGGAAATGGTATTAGACCGTGGACTTATAGTTATTTTTTTAATAAATAAAAATGAAACATTTACTTTTAATTCTATTCCTGCCTATGATTTTTAACATTTCATTAATGGGGCAAGATAAATCCGAACAAGACAGGCAAAAAGATATTTTAGACTGTCTTGTCAAAATGGGGGAAGATACTATGGTTACCCTGAATATTTGTGAAAGTAAATATCTGAATTTTAATTATCAAACGATAAAAAGCACATTTGATTTTCACGGAAAGAGAGTTGCATTTTTTAAAGGCAATGCAGGGACGATCAAAAGCACAAAAAAAGAATATTTTGATAGGATAAAGTATTTTGTAAACCAAAAAGGTTACTTGCCCTTATGTACCGATCAATTGGTCATTTTTAACGAAGATCAAGTGGCAAAAACAGGGTATGATGCTGCGATTGTTTATCAAAGTAAAAGATTAGTACCCATAAACGAGGTCGTCAGAAAACTGAGAAAGAGCAAATAGAACTTTTATTCATCAAGTAGGAAGGGAACTGGGTTTGTTTTCTTCCTACTTTCTTTTATGGTTTATATTCAAAAAGCCCCGGACGACACTTGGCTACAGAGAATGTACAGTTACATCGCTGATGGATTGTCGTCCGATATGTATCTTACCCTAATATAAGTCGACTAAAAACAGCCAATTTATATCAGGGTATTTTATATTCTCTAAATTGAATGTTTTTTAGGGCTGTATAATATTCTTCGAAATTATGCATTCGAAAGTATGTAATTTGAATTTTGTTAGTAAAGGGAAATAGAAACTATCTAAAATATAATTTAAGATTTTTCTTAAAAAGTCTCATTTCTCTTTTAGTAGAAAGCTCCTTATAGTTGTATTTATATTATGTATATAGTTTTTCTATAAACTTTGATACATGAATAGTTTGTAGTAACCAAAATCTAAATATTTGATGCCTATGAAAGCATTTACTCTCAAAACTTTGCTTAGTTGTGGCTTCTCACAATCTTTGTACATTTCTTTGATGAAAAAAGGAGGTGCGATTCTTTTATTGGCCTTGTTACCTGTTTCTATGATTTATGCGGATCATGAAACTTCTCCAAAGGATACGGTGAAGTTGGCATACAGTCCACAACAGATTGATGGGGCCGATCTGATGAAGGTGAAAGACGCCAATTTCGTAAACTCCCTGATAGGAAGAGTGGCGGGAGCTGCTATTAATCCCAGTGCTTCCGGTGTGGGTGGTTCAGTAAGGATGGTGTTGCGTGGTTACCGTTCCATATTAAAATCCAACAATGTGCTTTTTACTTTGGATGGTGTACCTTTGCCACGATTGGAGCCAGAGCAATCTTTTAATGTAAATACCTCTAACTGGCAGACTGGTGATGGTATAGCAGCTTTCTCTCCTGATGATATAAAGAGCATTTCTGTTTTGAGTACCGCAGCAGCTTCTACTTTGTATGGTAGTCGTTCCGCTAGCGGTGTGGTGATGATTAATACAAAGAAAGCACATTCCGGAAAACTAAGAGTAGAGTTGGGGAATAGTACCACTTTCAGTTCGCCACTTGTCATGCCTGAATTCCAGCAGACCTACGTGGCGGGGTGGGGAGAAAAGACGAATCATCCTCAGTCATGGAATCCAGCAGACTTTTTCCGTACCGGACATACTATCAATAATTCCCTTAGCCTTTCTATAGGAAATGAATATAATCAAACCCGAGTATCGGCTGTCACAATGAATGGCACTGGCATCATTCCCAACAACGATGTAGATCGTTACAATTTCTCATTCCGGAATACATCTTCTTTATTAAATCATGGTACTGATATACATATCTACACTGGAAATCCTTCCGTCCTCGGAGGGATTTCTTTTTAATTATACGTGTCTGTAAATTTGTCTGCGGACACCGTACAGACACTCCCTACCTACGTATATAATATCAGTATTAACCAAAGTATATATTGATATGACAACTAATGATGTATTTTTAGACGCCTGCAAAGGGCTAGTGATGCACTGTAATTGCAACATTCTTATTCTTAATGTGCTAGGTGATTTTAGAGCATATATAGCTCCGGAAGTCAGATTAAAAACTAGGGAATGTCGTTACAATGAAGTCCAGGATGCGCAAGACATTACAAAACTAATCTTGAACCTCGGACACAATTTCGCTCAAGGAATGAATGAACAAACACTTCGTGAAAAGGCGCAGTCCGTGCACAAAGAAAGTTTCAAGTTCGGTACTGATGATTTTATGTGGTTTACAAAAGTTGATTTAAATAGATAAAGATATGAAAACTCCCCAATATAAAAATATCAGAGAGTTCCTTAAAAAAGAACATCCTGATATTTTAAAAGAAGTGGTAAAAGATAATTTTACAACAATCAAGCAAGTTCGACTAAAATTCGAAAAAAAACTTATCTCGAAGATTGGATAGATTTTTCTATTTTATCAAGTCGCTTTTCTAAAATATCAGCGACCTGTCCAAATACAGATAGTATGCTATTATCAACAATACCAACAATATGGCGACATTGGGGATTGGAACATTGAATGACATTTACTGATTTTCCTTTATGTTCTCCAGATAATTTGCATTCAGTTACTTCAAATTCAGAAGTATTACATTTGGGGCATTTTGTCGTTTCCATAATATATTGTTTTAAAATTTGCTCTAAGATAAGAAAATAATTATATTTGCGCAAGCCTTTCGGGGCAAAACATTGTTGGAAAATAAAAGAAGTGCCTTGATACTCGAAGAATCGCCAATTCAATAAAAGTACAAACGAGGCACAGAGGGCAACCCATATCAGGTGGGCTGTTCATCTGTGTGTTTGTACAAGCGTTTGGCGATGCTTTCGAGTTTACACAGGTGACAGTCCACTTTCTTTATTATATAACGTTCTCATAGACTGTCGGGAACTCGAAAAATTCGCCATTATGAAAAAGATTTTGTTAATTGTAGCATTAACACTGATGAGTGTTATTGCATTTGGTCAAAAAGGGTATGAAAAAATAGGGCGGGATACTGTTGGGGTGTTAATCAAAGACCCTATTAATGGTACGTTTGTTGCTAATGGGATGGAAAAAATAAGAAATGCTCTTTTAGGTAGTATTGGCAAAAATTTTGAAAAAATGACTCCACTTCAACAAAAGAACTATCTAAACACAGAAGAAGGGAAACGTAAATTAACGACATTAGAAAAAGAACGAAAAAAATTATTTACTACTACATGGTGTTTTGCAGTAGCTCTTGAAAATTCGAAAAACAGAGCATATTATGATTTAGATTACAAGAGAATGATGCTTAGGCTTGGCACTACTATGGGCAAAGAAACCCTATTAATAGGAGGCAATCAATTCAAATTTAAAGATGAGTATTTGTATGTATCAAGGAATAGTTATAATTCGCTTCAATTTAATGTATATTTTCTTGGCTTACCATGTTCAGAGAAAGTTGCCGCAGAAATTGAAAGTAACGCATACAACTTGTTGTTATATGTCTATTTTAAAGTTCCCAATATGGATGCAGTAACAAATTTTCAAGATATGAAAAGGTTTGATTCTATGCCAAACTTGTCTGTGAAAGTAGACAAAATTGAACTTAAAAATTCCAAAACAAACAAAACTTATATTGTAGTGGAATAATTCTACTTATCTCTTACTTTCAACAAGAATTCATCAAACCTTTTAAAATCAGCCGGACTAAGTTCCGGCTCTTTTTGTATTAGTCCGTTTTTAGGGTCTATAAGGGAGGGAAGTGTTTCTGCCAATAACTTCTTAAATCCACGTTTAGTTTTAGCTTTAGAAGACTTATAGAGGTGATTTATTACGGTTAGGAAATAGCCTTGTTTGCCACACATTTCAAAGTAATACTTTTGAGGTATTTCCACATCGGACAAGTCCCCGAAGTAGGTGTTTATCAATAATTGTGTCCCCTGTACAGTTAGACCTATAACTTCATTGACCATTGTTACGCAGGGAATAGTAATTTCACCTAATATAAGCTCTGTTTGTTTTCTGTTAATTCTATCCATTTTGCTTCTTTTATTTCTTTATGTGTTATACGTCCGTCAGAACAACAGAGGAAACAATTAAACATATCAGAAGCGTTAATGTCCCTCAAGTTATATCTGAATATAAATTCGTCAACATACTTTTGCAAGTATTTCTTCGTGTGAACATTGCGATATGCACCTAATATCATACGTTTGAAATGTGTCCAACAGGCTTCTATTCTGTTAGTGGTAACATCTTCATAACTATACAGATTCTTACTATGGTCAACAACATGACGAGGATATTCCTTGCCTATTTCGTTGTAAGAAGCATTTTCATCCGTATAAATATTGGAATCGGGCTGCACGTGTTTCTTTATAAATGCAGAAAGAGTTTTGGCGGTAGTATCTCCCGTTACTAGAGCATTTATTAAGAAATCCCGTTGTATCATTCCAACAACCGGAGTTTTGTCTTTATGGGAACGTCCTTGCGAGTGCGCCACTTTCTTGTTCCAATGGCGGTTCTTGTTTCTACCCCCGACAAGTGTTTCATCAATTTCCACATCATCCGTTAGAGGATTTTCGTTGGCAAGATACATTTGGCTCCTTATTTTGTGTAGCATAAACCACGCTGTCTTTTGAGTGACATCTATATCTTTTGCCAACTGATAGGAAGAAAGACCCGCTTTATGGTTAACAACCAACCATATAGCAACGAACCACCTTTGTAGGTCAATTTTAGTTTTCTCAAACATAGTTCCTGTCTTTACGGTAAAGTTCTTCCCTGTGTTTTTGCAGCGATAATCCCCGTTTTTCAATTTATAGACTTTTGAAGTTTTATCAAACGGTGAAATGGGCTTACCATGCCAATTAATAGCTTCAAGATGTTTAATGCAGGCTTCTTCATTTGGAAATTGCTTGTAAAGAGCTGGAATCGAATTTACTTTGATGTCAAACGGGTCTTTCATAAGGCTGTCCTCCAACTATTTTGTGACGTAACAATTTACAAAGATTTTATGAAATATCAAAGAAATCCGCAGACAAATTTACAGATACGTATAATTAAAAAGAAATCCCTCCGAGGACGGAAGGATTTCCAGTGTAGATATGTATATCAGTACCTAAATCATAGACTGAAACTCGACTTTACTTTGAGATATATTCATACCGCAGAACAGAATATGTTATCGCAAGGTATGTATGGTAATCCATTGGTTCCTGTCTATTTGGTACCTGATGTGTTGCAAGAGCGTATTAGCGTCAATCCCGATTATAACTACAAGAATCATTTTGAAGTTTACGATCCGAAACTTGGGGCTAATGCGCAATATTGGCCTTTAGGAAACATGGGGATGGGTATGCAAAATCCTTATTGGATAATCAACCGGAATCTGTACAATCAGAAAAAGAGACGTTTACTAGGTGGGATAGGAGCAAAATATGATTTGACCTCCTGGCTCAATGTGGCGGGGCGTATTCATTACGATCGTGATAAAGAAACTGCCACCGAAAAACTTTATGCGTCTTCTCTTCAAGCCAATCCTTTGGGCTCGTATTATGAGTCTGAAGATAAGAATACCCAGTTTTATTCCGATCTCCTGTTCAATGTCAATAAAAAGCTAGGGGACTTTTCGATTAATGCCACTTTAGGTTCTTCTATTTGTGATACGAAGTTTGATAACTCTTACATTGACGGTGCATTGGGAGTAGTGAATCAGTTTAATTTATCAGGGCTGGATAAACATGGGGGCTCTTACTATAGAGATCAAGACTTCAATTATCACGACCGGGCTACATCATTGTTTATGCTTGCGCAATTGGGATATAAAAACCTGTTATTTCTTGATTTGGGCGGACGAATGGAATGGCTGAAATTCTGGGATGATGATTCAAGTTATTCAACAGATGTTATCTATCCTTCGGTAGGGGTATCTGTAGTCCCAACAGGATGGTTGTCTGATAATCCCAACCGATTCCTTTCGTTTCTAAAACTCAATTATACCTATAGTGAAACCGGTAATAGTTTTACTGATTATATCTTTTTGAATAAAAAAAGGGTGGGTTTGAAGCCCAGATTGGAGGATAATATGCTGGATCCCGAGCATACTAAGTCTCACGAAATAGGACTCAATGCAGGTTTTCTTAATGATAAAATCAGTTTGGCGTTTACAATGTACAAGACATCTACTTCCGATTTACCGTTTGGAGGATATCTTTCTATTCCCTTTCAGGGGGATATTTATTTCATGTATAATGGGGCCAAGGTTGATAATAAAGGTTTCGAGCTTATCTTGAGTACAAATATGAATATCGGGCAGGTAAAGTGGGATGGACGTTTCACTTATTCTATCAATAAGAATGAAGTAAAGCAGCTTTTAGAACCTCAGAAAAATCCTATAACGGGTACCGATTTTAATTTAAAAGAAATCCAAATGGGTAAAGGTATCGGTTGGTATACTCCATTGAAGGAAGGTGGCTCTATAGGTGATATATATATTACAGATTTTCAGAGAGATGCACAGGGGAATGTTATTGTTGATAAATCCTCACAGACTGTCAATCCTGCATACGACTATGTGTATGCAGGTAATACTGATCCTAAATATACGATGGGCTTGGCTAACAGTTTTTTATGGAAAGGCTTTGAACTCGATTTTGTGATTCATGCCCGTTTTGGTGGTGTAGGTGTGTCGATGACGCAAGCTGCTATGGATCGATTTGGTGTCTCGCAGGCTACGGCAATAGCCCGTGATAATGGCGGTGTCTGGGTTAGTGATGAAAAGATTCCGGCAGAGAACTACTTTCGGCAGGTAGGACAGGCATGTACGGGAACAGTGTATACCTATGATGCCACTAATATTCGTCTTGCTGAAATGTCGATAGCCTATCATATCCCCGTTAACCGGTGGGTAAAATGGATACAAGATGTTCGGGTGGCATTAGTGGGACGTAATTTGCTTATGTTGTACAATAAAGCTCCGTTTGATCCGGAATCTACGGCAAGCACGGGAACCTGGGGGCAGGGCATAGACAATTTCCGTCAGCCTAGCTACAGAAACATGGGCTTTTCCGTTAATCTGACTTTTTGATCTTCTTGAAAAAAGAGAACTTGTCCCGATAGGAGCTGTCAAAACTACTTCTGCCTCCTATCGGGAACAACTCTTCTATTAAAAGTCCTTAACGAAACCCCAATCCATCACTTTTTATTTGTTTCTTTGCACCAAATTCGGGTATAGTGTTGTCTTGTCATTCGAGGCAGCACTTAATTTTGCTTAGATAGTTAATGGAGAAACTCAGTATAAATGCTTGTCCGGTGTGTGGCGGTATGCACTTGAAACGCGTCATGACTTGTACGGATTTTTATGCTTCGGGCGAACAGTTTGAACTGTATTCGTGTGAGGACTGTGGATTTACATTCACACAAGGAGTTCCCGTGGAAGCAGAGATAGGCAAGTATTATGAGACTCCCGACTATATTTCTCACACTGATACGCGCAAGGGCGCGATGAATAATATCTACCATTACGTACGTTCTTATATGCTGGGCCGCAAAGCGCGCTTGGTAGCTAAAGAGGCGCATCGTAAAACGGGGCGTTTGCTCGATATAGGTACGGGAACCGGTTACTTTTCCGATACAATGGTTCGCCGGGGATGGAAGGTAGAGGCAGTGGAGAAAAGCCCGCAGGCACGTGAGTTTGCAAAAACACATTTCGAACTGGAGGTAAAGCCCGAATCGGCTCTGAAAGAGTTTGCTCCTGCTAGCTTTGATGTCATCACTCTCTGGCATGTGATGGAGCATCTCGAATCTTTGAATGAGACCTGGGAAACGCTTCGCGAATTGCTGACAGAAAAAGGAGTATTGATTGTGGCAGTACCCAACTGCTCTTCTTATGATGCCAAGCGCTACGGTGAATATTGGGCGGCTTATGACGTTCCCCGTCATCTCTGGCATTTCACTCCGGGCACTATACAGCAGCTGGCTTCCCGTCATGGCTTTATTATGGCGGCACGTCATCCGATGCCGTTCGATGCGTTTTACGTATCTATGTTGAGCGAGAAACATCGTGGCAGTTCATGCAGTTTCCTGAAAGGGATGTTTGCCGGGACGTTGGCCTGGTTCAATGCTTTGGGAAGGAAAGAACGCAGCAGTTCAATGATTTATGTATTCCGAAAAAAGAGATAACGCATGGGAAATCAAAACAAATATAAGTCAGGTTCGATTTTCGACATGCAGTTCATCACGTCGAGTATCAGTACGACATTAGTGTTGCTGTTGCTGGGACTGGTTGTCTTCTTCGTATTGACAGCACACAATCTTTCCGTATATGTCCGCGAGAATATCAGTTTCTCCGTTCTTATCAGTGACGACATGAAAGAAGCGGATATACTGAAACTTCAGAAGAAGCTGAATCAGGAACCTTTCGTGAAACAATCCGAATATATCTCTAAAAAACAAGCACTGAAAGAACAGACGGAAGCAATGGGAACCGATCCGGAAGAATTCTTGGGCTATAACCCTTTTACCGCTTCCATTGAAATCAAACTCCATTCCGACTATGCAAACTCCGACAGCATTGCGAAGATAGAGAAAATGATTAAAAAGAACATCAACATACAAGATGTGCTCTATCGAAAGGAGTTAATTGACGCCGTGAATGATAACATACGAAATATCAGTCTGGTACTGCTTGCCTTGGCGGTAGTGCTTACTTTTATCTCTTTTGCCCTGATAAACAATACCATAAGACTGGCTATTTACTCCAAACGCTTCCTCATTCACACCATGAAGTTGGTAGGAGCGAGTTGGGGATTCATCCGGGGGCCATTCCTTCGAAAGAATGTATGGAGCGGGATATTGGCAGCCATCGTTGCCGATTCCATATTGATGGGGACCGCTTATTGGGCCGTGACGTACGAACAGGAATTGCTTCAGGTCATCACGCCTGAAGTCATGTTGATAGTCTGTGCAAGCGTATTGGCGTTTGGAATTGTAATAACGTGGCTATGCGCCTATTTCTCCATGAATAAATACTTGAGAATGAAAGCAAACAGCCTGTACTATATTTAGCGGATGGCGAATGACTGACGGCAAACCTGTGTTTGCGTGTGATTAGCATCCGTAACAACCGACTGATAGAGTAAGGGAATGATTGAATTTAGTAATTTGTAATTAAATAAACTATGTCTGACAAGCAGAAATTTGCCTTTGATAAAGTGAACTTTATCTTGCTCGCAATAGGGATGGCGATTGTTATTATCGGCTTTCTATTGATGACGGGACCTACATCGTCCGAAACGCTTTTTGAACCCGATATTTTCAGTGTACGCAGAATCAAGGTAGCGCCGGTCGTTTGCCTGTTTGGCTTTATATCTATGATTTATGCAGTATTGCGCAAACCTAAAACACAAAAAACAGAAGAATAAAGATGGGGGATTTAACAACATTTGAGACGATTATTATTGCTATTGTAGAAGGGTTGACAGAGTTTCTACCGGTTTCTTCTACAGGACACATGATTATTACACAAAACATATTAGGAGTAGAAAGTACAGAATTTGTAAAAGCATTTACTGTAATTATTCAGTTTGGCGCAATTCTTTCAGTTGTCTGCCTTTACTGGAAACGCTTTTTCCGGTTGAACCATACACCGGCTCCTGCAGGCGCTTCCGCTTTGAAGTGTTTTCTGCATAAATTCGATTTTTACTGGAAACTGCTGGTGGCTTTTATTCCTGCTGCAATTTTGGGTTTCCTGTTTAGCGATAAGATAGACGAGATGCTGGAAAGTGTAGCGATAGTGGCAGTGATGCTGGTAATCGGTGGTATATTTATGCTGTTCTGCGATAAGATTTTCTCGAAAGGAAGCGAAGATACCGTACTGACAGAAAAAAAGGCATTCAATATCGGTTTGTTTCAGTGTATTGCTATGATACCGGGGGTATCCCGTTCGATGGCTACCATTGTCGGAGGTATGGCCCAGAAGTTGACTCGTAAGGATGCTGCCGAATTTTCATTCTTTCTTGCCGTGCCAACTATGTTTGCGGCAACCGGTTACAAGGTGTTGAAACTCTTCCTGGATGGTGGAACCGAGATTCTTGTCAACAACATGCCGGCACTTATTATCGGTAATGTGGTGGCTTTTGTCGTTGCTTTGCTGGCTATCAAGTTCTTTATTAGCTTTGTTACGAAATATGGCTTTAAGGCATTTGGCTGGTACAGAATTATTGTTGGCGGAACCATTTTGGTAATGCTGTTGCTTGGATACAACTTAGAAATTGGCTGATGAATTTTAAAAAAGGAGAAGTACTGTTTTTCAATAAACCTCTTGGCTGGACTTCATTTAAGGTAGTAGGGCACGCCCGCTATCATATTTGCCGTCGGATTGGAGTGAAAAAACTAAAAGTCGGTCATGCCGGAACGTTGGATCCTCTTGCAACGGGGGTGATGATTGTATGCACAGGCAAGGCAACCAAACGAATAGAAGAGTTTCAATATCATACGAAGGAGTACGTCGCAACGTTGCGTTTGGGTGCTACTACTCCGTCATACGATTTGGAACATGAAATAGATGCCACCTACCCTACCGAACATATCACGAGGGAACTGGTGGAAGAAGTACTGACGCACTTTATCGGTGCCATCGATCAGGTACCTCCTGCCTTCTCTGCCTGTATGGTAGACGGTAAGCGTGCTTACGAACTGGCCCGGAAAGGAGAGGAAGTCGAACTAAAAGCAAAACAGCTTGTTATCGACGAGATTGAATTGCTGGAATGTCGACTGGATGATCCGGAACCGATGATTCAAATCCGTGTCGTATGCAGCAAAGGAACCTATATCCGTGCCCTGGCCCGCGACATCGGCGAAGCACTCCATAGCGGAGCTCACCTGACAGGATTGATCCGCACCCGTGTAGGTGATGTCCGGTTGGAAGACTGCCTGAACCCCGAACACTTTAAAGAGTGGATCGACGGACAGGAGATAGAAAATGAGGAAGAGAATAATTAACGTAATAAGGAATAGATATGAAATTATCACAATTCAAATTTAAGTTACCCGAGGATAAGATCGCTCTACATCCTATGAAATATAGAGATGAGTCGCGTTTGATGGTATTGCATCGTAATACAGGTAAGATTGAGCACAAGATGTTCAAAGATGTGTTGGACTACTTTGATGATAAAGATGTGTTTATATTCAATGATACGAAAGTGTTTCCTGCCCGCTTGTATGGTAACAAGGAGAAGACAGGTGCTCGTATCGAGGTATTCTTGTTGCGTGAGTTGAATGAAGAACTTCGTTTGTGGGACGTATTGGTTGATCCGGCACGTAAGATACGTATCGGTAACAAGCTATATTTCGGTCCGGACGATTCAATGGTGGCTGAAGTGATTGATAATACCACTTCTCGCGGACGTACGCTCCGTTTCCTTTACGACGGACCTCATGACGAGTTCAAAAAGGCACTGTATTCTCTGGGTGAAACTCCACTCCCCCACTCCATTATCAACCGTCCCGTAGAACCGGAAGATGCTGAACGCTTCCAGTCTATTTTTGCAAAGAACGAAGGTGCGGTGACTGCTCCGACTGCTAGCTTACACTTCAGCCGTGAGTTGATGAAACGTCTGGAAATCAAAGGGGTAGACTTCGCATATATCACTTTGCACGCTGGTCTGGGTAACTTCCGCGACATCGACGTAGAGGACTTGACGAAGCATAAGATGGATTCGGAACAGATGTTTGTAAACGAAATGGCGGTGAAAACCGTGAATCGTGCCAAAGATAACGGTAGAAATGTATGTGCGGTAGGTACGACAGTGATGCGTGCTATTGAAAGCGCAGTCAGCACTGACGGACATCTCAAGGAATTTGAAGGATGGACGAACAAGTTTATCTTCCCTCCGTATGAATTTACCGTAGCCAATTCAATGATTTCCAATTTCCACATGCCGCTTTCTACCTTACTGATGATTGTAGCTGCTTTTGGTGGTTATGACCAGGTGATGGATGCTTATCATGTAGCATTGAAAGAAGGTTACCGTTTCGGCACGTATGGAGATGCAATGCTGATTTTGGACAAATAATGGCAAAAGTTTATCTGGGACTCGGCACTAATCTTGGGGATAAAGAACAAAATCTTCGGGATGCCGTGCAAAAAATAGAAGAGCAGGTAGGGAAAATAGTTTCCCTGTCTGCTTTTTACGTTACTGCTCCTTGGGGATTTTCTTCCGATAACAGTTTCCTGAATGCGGCGGTTTGTGTGGAGACAAAATTATCTCCATTGGAGGTATTGCAAGAGACGCAAATGATTGAAAAAGAATTGGGGCGTACCCAAAAGTCCGTTAACAGAATGTATAGCGACCGTCTGATTGATATTGACCTGTTACTTTATGAGGATTTAGTGCTTTCTGTGATTTCTGCTTCCGGAGTAGAGTTAACCCTCCCCCATCCGTTGATGACAGAACGCGACTTCGTTATGAAACCACTAGCGGAAATTGCTCCCGGATTAGTTCATCCGGTACTCGGAAAAACGATGAAAGAGCTTACTTCTTCTTTTTCTCCGCAATAAACACCGGCAAATAGGCGATACATCCTATTAGTACTGCATACAGCAAATGGATCTCCTGAAACGGCTTGTCAATGAAATGGCAGACAATGGCGTAAATAGCAATCGTGAATCCGACATAGAGCGCCAAGACCAAAAGCGTTTTTAATTTCTTATTTAGAATCATTATAAATCTATTTATGTGTTAAATACGTGGCAAAGATACTCATTATCTCCGAAATCTCTTTATCTTTGCAACCGAAATGAAAGTGTGGACAGATTTGAGTAGCTTGCAACCACGGAAAAAAATGCTAAAACACGTCTGATTGACGCCTTTCGGTTTATCCTTTGCAGCACTCGCCTCTCCTACTCTCTCTCATTTTTTAATTTTCAATTTTTAATTCTTAATTTAAAAAGATGGGATACTTATTTACATCCGAATCGGTGTCAGAAGGACACCCCGACAAGGTAGCCGATCAAATATCGGATGCTGTGCTTGACAAACTGTTGGCTTACGACCCCAGTTCGAAAGTAGCTTGCGAAACACTAGTGACTACCGGACAAGTGGTGCTAGCGGGTGAAGTGAAAACAAAAGCGTACGTTGATCTCCAACTCATCGCACGTGAAGTGATTAAGAAAATCGGTTATACCAAAGGAGAGTACATGTTCGAAAGTAACTCTTGTGGTGTGCTTTCTGCTATTCATGAGCAAAGCCCCGATATCAACCGTGGTGTAGAGCGTCAGGACCCGATGGAACAGGGCGCAGGCGACCAGGGTATGATGTTTGGTTATGCTACCAATGAAACGGAAAATTACATGCCGCTTTCTCTTGATCTGGCACACCGCATTCTGCAAGTGCTGGCGGACATTCGTCGTGAAGGAAAGGTGATGACTTATCTCCGCCCCGATGCCAAAAGCCAGGTTACTATCGAATATGATGACAACGGAGCTCCTGTTCGCATCGATACAATCGTTGTTTCTACGCAACATGATGACTTTATCCAACCGGAAGATGATTCTCAAGCTGCCCAGCTGAAAGCTGACGAAGAAATGCTGTCTATCATCCGCCGTGATGTGATTGAAATTCTGATGCCTCGTGTCATTGCTTCTATCCATCACGATAAAGTGTTGGCACTGTTTAATGATAAAATCATTTATCATGTGAATCCTACGGGCAAGTTCGTAATTGGTGGTCCTCACGGAGATACCGGTTTGACAGGTCGTAAGATTATCGTTGATACTTATGGTGGTAAAGGTGCTCACGGTGGTGGTGCTTTCTCCGGAAAAGATCCTAGCAAGGTAGACCGTAGTGCAGCTTATGCAGCACGCCATATCGCAAAGAATATGGTTGCGGCAGGTGTAGCAGATGAAATGCTTGTACAGGTGAGCTATGCTATCGGTGTGGCTCGTCCGATCAATATTTTTGTAGATACTTACGGCCGTTCTCACGTCAACATGACTGATGGCGAGATTGCGCGTGTTATCGACCAATTGTTCGATCTTCGTCCGAAAGCTATCGAGGAACGTCTGAAACTTCGTAATCCTATTTATCAGGAAACAGCCGCTTACGGTCACATGGGACGTGAACCGCAAGTGATAACGAAGAAATTCTTCTCTCGTTACGAAGGAGACAAAACTGTGGAAGTGGAACTCTTTACATGGGAGAAACTCGACTACGTAGATAAAATTAAAGCTGCTTTTGGTCTGTAAAACAGTCTGAAACAGGGCTTAACTTGTTAAGAAAGAGCTGCAATTTCAACTTCCTTTAATGGAAATTGAAGTTGTAGCTCTTGATTTTTAATAAGTTATATTTAAATAGGGATATTCCTAAAATAATAAAATTTAAGGCAACTAATTCATTGCGAGTTAGTTG
>OBYF01000394.1_pt1 | contig 28480 bp, 42 predicted proteins | sample 1495471 | NCBI WGS metagenome assembly OBYF01 (sample SAMEA2580185, study PRJEB22360) | human gut metagenome | biome: human gut; feature: human-associated habitat; material: faeces | place: Denmark | collected 2008/2010
AAAAATATTCGCCCGGGTGTATAATTCGCTTCATGAGGCGATCAACAAGAAGGAGAAATAAAGCATGAAGAAAATAATGTTCAATGACCGATTTAACAATTAAATAAACAATCATGAATCAAATTTGCACGAATAAAAAACAATCCCACCGGCTATTAGAGGCCGGGGTGAGACCGGGGACTGCGGACATGTATTTGGACGAGTTCGAATGTCCGGTCGCATTTGAATATGGCAGGGTTGAAAAGCATGTGGATCAAGATATGGCATTCCCTGCTTGGTCTCTATCCAAGCTAATAGACATGATACCCGATCAAATAGAATGTGAGGGATATAACTATTACCTATTCATACTTCCACGAGATAAAGAATTCACTATAAAGTATTCCGCAGGAAGTAACCTTGCCCAGTCATATTGCAGGGAAAGCTTTTTTGATGCTATCACTGAAATGATTGAATGGCTTATCAAGGAAGGATACCTTGACAATAGAAACTAAAAAAAGCCCAAAGTTACAGGACAATGGGCTTGTGTCTTTTCTCGGACAAGGGAGATAGGACAAGGAGGTGAATGACAGTTCACCAGATTGGAGGTGTTAATGTTCCAACCAAACGTAATGCAAATATACAGGTTTACCGTGTACTAACAATGTGTGGTTAGCAATATTTAAATATTATTTAAAATCATGGAAAGAGATATTGATAAGAGACAGACGGTAGAAGAAGCGGCTCATTTATTCGCTGAAAGCAGGAGTAGCGGTAGTGCATTCCCGGCGTATTATCAGGGATTTATAGCAGGTGCCGAATGGCAGGCAAAACAATCCCCGTGGGTAAGCGTGAAGGATCGGCTACCGCCACCCGGAGAAGAGGTTCTGTTATTTGATATAAATTCTATAAGACATCTTGTCTTAGGCTGGTTAAGAGAGAATAAAGGATATAATAAAAGTATGTGGGCTTTGTCAAATGGTCATGTTGATGATGAAGACATTACACACTGGATGATAATACCTGAAAATTATGGATAATTCAATAAAATGCCCATTCTGTCATTCGACTAGATACATAAAGGGATCTTTTCTCTGTGGGTTATATAATTGCAAATGTCTAAATTGCGATAAGTTATTTCTGGTCACGGTAAATGATGGTAAAAATATTTATATGATCGAGAAACGTAGCAAAAATGAATAGTATTAACCGAGCCTTCATGGGAAGGCTCATAATTTAAAAGATATGAATATGGCAACAAAATATAAAATAAAACAACATGTGTGGTGTACAAACGAAAGGCATAAGTCGGAAGTCGGCGTTATCGCTGAAGTCGTGGAAGAAAAGTCTTTAGTTAAAACCAAAGATGGGGCACGTGAAGAAAACCTTTATTGTGTTATGCTCCATTATCCTAACGGGAAAATGTATTTCGAGGAATTTTTTGAATCAGAGTTAGAGTTAGTAGAACATTAAAAATAACAGAATCATGAGCAAATATACATCAAAACAAATTGCCGAATCTGACGATCTGTTTGAGAAACAAATACGGAAAGTCAGAAAGTTTTATTTGAGTCGTAATCCCGATAAAATGATGATGCTTGAAGAAAGAAAAGCCGTTATCAAAGAACGGAATAAAGGTCTTTCCCCGGAATATGACAAGGAGTATTATTGTGGAACCTGTGGAGCTAAAGACGGTGCGGAGCATCCTAAAACCGGATATTGCTTTCACTGTGATACTGATAACTGGATTTCAAAGAATAACTAACAGCTAAGAATATATGAGTATGAAAACAGAAATTACAGTAGAAAAGGCTAAAAATGGCTTTATTATATCAAACGTAGTTACGGGCGTAAAGATTGTTGCCACAACAGAGAAGGAGGCATCGGACATTATTTCGGAAGATTTGTCACATGTTTTTAATGGCATGAAAGACGGAGACAAAAAACTGATTGAATTTCAAATAGCTAACAGCTAAGAATATAAAGTACGAAATGGTATTATCACATGAAACAGTCAACGCCTACAAGGAACTGTTGACAAATCCCCAAAAACATGGCTTACAATTTAAGCCACTACATGAATGTTTTGAAGAAATAGAAGAAGTAACCCCAAAACATTTATTGTTTGAAGACTTCGCAAATTACCTTCAAAAGCCTTTACCCAAAGTGATATTTTATATCATAATGGATGAATTGTACTCTCATCTGATAGATAAGGATGAGAAAACTAATAACTTAGGATATAGATTGAAATTAGTAGCAAAACAGTAAGAAATCATGAGTAAAAGTAATCATCAAATCGAAGTTGGAAAACTTAGCAAAATAGAATCTGAACTGCTCAGATTAATATCTGACTCGGGAAACGAGGAATTACAAAATAAGTTTCTTGAGTGGCAGAGACAAAGAGCTATCTGCAATGTGTCATTGGTTACGGAATTAGAGCATTCATTCCTTAATGACTAAATAAATTATAATCCATGAAACGTTTATTCAGTCAGGTTTCGGCGGATTTCTTCAGGGATATGGATGTACGGGACTCCTCTAAGGATCTATATCGCAGGGTCCTTCGGCAATTCTCTAATTGGGTGGTCAACGCAAGGAAGGATATCAGGTCATTACGCCGCTCAGATATAATAGAGTACAAGTCTTACCTGCTTAGGTCATCCCGTTCCGAGAATACGATAGACTCATACTTGACCGTCGTACGCAAGTTCTACGATTACGCCGAGCGAGTTGGCGAGCACGAGAACATAGCGGCCGGCATAAAGGTCTCGCACAAAAGGATCGGGTACAGGAAAGAACACCTTACCATGGACGAGGTGAGAAGGCTGCTGTCTTCCATCGAAAGGGAAACGATCATCGGGATGAGGGATTACGCCATGGTATACCTCATGCTAAAGAGCGGGCTGCGTTGCGTGGAGCTCAGCCGTATGAGGATAGAGGACATACGCATGAGACAGGACGAGTACAGCGTGATCGTGCAGAGGAAAGGAGACAACTCGAAGAACGAGCGGCTGGGTATGACCGAGTCCGCCTTGCGCCCGGTGATGGACTACCTTGATTTCAGGGGGGTGGCATCGGAGGAGGAACCGGTGTTCACCACGCATTGCTCCACCGGGGAATACGGCCTGACCGCCAAGAGGATCAGCCAGATAATACATGACAGGTTGAAGGACGCGGGCGTGTATTCCAAGACGAAGACCACCCACTCGCTCCGCCATACCTTCGCCGTCATGGCCATAATGAACAAGGTGCCGGTGAAAGAGGTACAGCTGGCGCTTGGCCATCGTAGGATAGAGACCACCGAGATCTATCTGAGGAGCATAGACGATACCTTGAGACTCAGCAATCCTGCTATACACGTACTTGATGATATATTCTGAGAAACGATGAAAATGGCGTTGAAATCGATACGAAAGCACGAAATGTTAAACCTCTAGGGGAATAATGCAGTAGTTTATACTTTTAGGTAATGCAAGGTACCTGTCATAGAATTGTATATTGAGTTGTAAATATATAACTTAATTTAACTAGTCGTTAACAATTGTAGACGTGATCTGATTAATAATCTATTAAAGGAATTTTAACATGAGAATTAACAAAAGAAACAAGGCGAGAAGGAGAGGGGAGGGGGGCTTCGGATCTCTACGGCCAAATTACTTGAGACCACTTCCCCAAGAGATCGTATACGCGTGCGAAATTGGGGTTTTTATGGAAGGGGGCGGGCATGGCTAAGGGAAGGAAACCGATACCGGACCAGTTGAAGGCCCTCCGTGGAACCGACCAGCCGTGCCGGATGTCCGGGAAAGTGGACACGGTGGACAGGATATCCGACATACGGGAGATAACCTCCACGAAAAAGATGAAGCTGCTCCCGACCAAGAGGGCGAGGGAGATATTCAAGTCGAAGGCGAACCAGCTCATCGGGCTTGGCATACTCACGGAGCTGGACATAGAGCACTTGGCGGTGTACGCCAACAGTCTCGACGTCCTGTTCTCCTGCATGGAGGGGATGAGGAAGCCGCCGGTCGAGCGAAAGGACAAGGCCGGCCGGCTGGTAGGCTACGTGGCTCCCCCGGAGATAGCCATGTACAAGCAGATGGTGGACCACGTGAACAGGATCGGGGCGGAGTTCGGCTTCACGCCCATGAGCCGCCAGAGGATAAACGCCGAGCCGCCCGGGGAGGAGGACGAGCTTGGTGACTTGATAAAGGATTGATAATAATATAAATTAAACGTTATGGATAAGAGCTCGATAGAGTATATTGCGGACATGCAAAGAAGGATAGACGCCCTTGAGTCCGCTATAGGTAATATAGCCTTGATGGTTAAGGCGAAGGAGAAGAGGGAAGTCATGTTCTATTATCCCGAGGGGATGGACAGGATCACGATATCTATGGTCAAGAGGATATCCTCGTTCATCGAGAAGGCGAAGGGATGGACGGGGGCCGACGATGGGACGGAAAAGGCTAAGGCGGAGGCCGCCCATGACATCGGGAACCAAGCCCTCTCGACGGATATTCTTTTACGGGAGGATTACGGTGAGACGTTACGAGGGGGAGGCGTGAGAAGGAAGCGCCCCGATTTCCAGTATAACGATAAACGTGACAAGGATGAGAAAGAGGATTGAGGAGGTCTATAAGGACAAGGCCCTGTCGTATATAGACAGGGTCATGAGCGGCGAGCGAAAGGCCGGAAGGCTGGAGAGGCTGGCCGTGGAGAGGCACCTGCGTGACTTGGAGGAGGCCACGGAGCGGGGCATATATTTCGATGAGCGGGAGGCGAAGCGATACCTGTCCTTGTGCAAGTATATCAAGCATTACCAAGGCGAGTGGGCCGGCAGGGATTTCGAGCCGGAGGACTGGCAGTGTTTCATACTGTGGACGTTGTTCGGGTGGAAGAGGGCCGGTGGCATGAGGCGTTTCAGGTACGCCGACATAGAGATGGCCCGCAAGAACGGGAAGACCTTCCTCGCCGCCGTCATAGCCCTCGGGTTGCTCATGATCGACAAGGAGATGGGCGCCCAGGTGTATAGCGCCGCCGTGGACAAGGACCAAGCGAGGGTGTGCTTCTCGGCCGCGTGCATGATGATCAGCCAGTCCGGGGCTCTCTCCAAGTACCTCGAGGTGTGGAGCAACTCCATAACCATGGAGTCCACGGCCTCCTTTTACAAGCCCTTGTCCAAGGAGACCAAGAACAAGGACGGATTCAACCCCAGCGGGGCGATATGCGACGAGATGCACGCATGGCCTACCGACGACATATACAACCTGATCAGGTCGGGCATGGGGGCCAGGAGGCAGCCGCTCATCCTGTCCATCTCCACGGCGGGCTTCGATCTTAACTCACCCTATTACGGCATGAGGAGGCGCTATGTCGACATACTGGAGGGCGTGGTCGAGGATGACAGCACGTTCGTGATCATCTATTGCCCGGACAAGGAGGATGACTGGCGTGACCCGTCCACGTGGGGGAAGGCCAACCCCAACCTCGGGGTGTCCGTATACGAGGACTACATGGAGACCGAGTTCAGCAACGCCTCCCAGCGTGGCGGTACCAGCGAGGTGAACTTCAAGACGAAGAACCTTAACCTGTGGGTGGACGCCCCGGACGTGTGGATACAGGACGAGAAGGTGGCGGCCTGTGATTTCGGCACAACGGACGAGGATCTCGAGGGCAAGGAGTGCTACGGGGGGATCGACCTTGCGTCGCACGTGGATATCAACGCCTTGGCCCTGTATTTCCCGGGGCTGGAGAGACCCGCCTTCCGTTTCTATTTCTGGATACCGGACGGGAAGGTGCTGGCCAAGGAGGACCACGTGGATTACAGGCAATGGCAGAGGGAGGGCTGGATCTCCGTCACCCCGGGAGACGTGATCGACATCGACGTGATGGTCTCCGACCTCTCCCGGATACTCAGGAGATACGATGTCAGGAACCTTGCCTTCGACCCCGCCAAGGCGTATCATGGCGTTATACAGGGCTTGCAGAAGGAGGGGTTCGACGGTATACTTGACGAGTTCGGGCAGGGGATACAGAACATGAGCGAGCCGACGAAGAGGGTGGAGGCCGACGTGACCGCCGCCCGTGTGGATCTCATGGGTAACCCGGTGATACGGTGGATGTTCCGGAACGTCGTGGTATACCGTGACGCCAACGACAACATCAAGCTGGACAAGAGGAGGAGCATGGAGAAGATAGACGGGGTGGTGGCCATGGCGAACGCCTACGGCGGGTACATGTCTATCGACGAGGACGAGGAGTTCCGGTTCCATGGGGTGCCGTTCGTGAGGATGTGATTTTAAACCAAGGAGGATATATTATGGACAGGGATATAAGGAACGTGCTCATCCGTGATCTCACGGACGAGGACAGGTATATGATCAAGGAGGTGATGAGGGATACCGGCGTGGGATCGGCCAGCAAGGCCCTGATAAGGGCGGGGCATTCCTTCTGCCGGCAGTCGAAGGTCATCGAGCGTTTGCGGGACAGGAACCGGGAGCTGGAGGCCGAGAACATCGCCCTCAGGAGAGGGGCGAGGGAGATCGCCCGGGGACTGGAGAGGATACAGGGCGTTTTGTTATCGGAATGAGCGGGACGTGTGTTTGCATGGCCTTTTTGTTAACAAAACGACTATGCGGTATAGATAATATGAGTATTTATTAACTAATTTAATTTATGAATGATATGAAAACATTATGTAAGACAAGTAGCGAGAGTGAGATCAAGGCTTATTTCGAGGCCGTGTATAAATTGAGGGAATCGAGAGAGGAGTTCCCGGTAAATTTTGACGAGGTTTGGATGCTTGTATATGAGGACAAAAAGAGTGCAATTCGTGAGTTGAAAAATAAATTTATACAAGATGTTGATTTTCAGACAATGCGCAAAAAAGTGCAAGCGTCAAATGTAGCGGGTTTTGTCTGGGCTGATGTTTATTTCCTTACGGTTCCTTGCATGGAATTCTTTATCGCCCGGAAAGTCCGTCCGGTATTCGAGGTCTACCGCCAAGTCTTCCACAAGGCGGTAGAGGCCATCCCCGTGGAACGTCCGAAGATGAGGGGCGGTGAGATAAAGCTCGATATGCTCCATTATTTACTGGGGCTGGGTGATAAATGCGATCTGGATGCCTTAAACGACATTGTGGTTTACTTGAGCAAGTATGATCCGGTCGTCACGAGAGCCGCCGCGATAGCCCCTCCGTCCCTTCCTTCCCCGGAGCTGTCCGAGCCGGATCCCATAGAGAGAGGCTTTACCGCCACTTGGTTGATGAAAAAGTTCGATATACAATGGACCGTCCATTTTTTCAACGAGAGCATGGTACGCCATCGCATGATGGAGGTCGTGACTTCCGAGGCCGGCAAATACAACCGGCTGGTCGGGGAGGGACTCAGGTTCGGGTACAACGACAGGAACAAGTACGTGTCCGGTGGAGTGACACCCAAATACTACGAGGGAATATTCATGGATCTGTTGTATCGGCTGACAGAGTATTGAGGCGTATACAGGGCGTTTTGTTATCGAAATGATCCATGCGCATTTTAAACTCGCTATTTTGTTAACAAAACGGAGGTATTAACGGTTATTTTTACAGTAACCGTTAATATTTATGATATGGGGGATAGAAAGTATGGTATGGACAAGGAGTCCGTGTATGTGTTGGACGAGCCGGGAAGGATCGCTTACGTGTTGATGGAAAGGTTGATGATTTTCTTGTCGTTGAAGGTCATGGGCGTGTTGCTGACGCTTTTTTTTGGATTGGCGATTGTCATACCACCGTTTATCGGGATGGAGGCTAGCGCTCGGATGAGGGTAGGTTTCAAGGATTTTATGGTGACGCAGATGGGAGGGTTGATGGAGAGAATGAATCTCGTGGAGGAGATAAGGGGGAGCATCGGGAACAAGAAATGACGGGTTTGTTATCGTTTTCGTGCGTACGTAAATATATATGATGATTTTGTTAACAAAAATGTAGGGGATATCGGTGTTAAGGGGTTATATTCGCGGATGTAACTTAATCTTTAATATTATGGCGGATTGATTGTATATAAAGTTTGATAAGAATAAGTATGTATGTTGATACATTTTCAAAATGATAAGATGTTTAAATAAAAATATGTAGGATGGAATATTTTATATTTATAGTTTTGGTAGCGTTGGCTGTGTTTTTCTATAATGCTGACAAGAAAAAGTCGGAAGAAGATAATATGTCTTATAATATGAAGACATCGGATATATATGTGCCGGAAGGATATGAGTTAAAGAAAAAGAAGAATAGAGGCTGTGTTTTTTATATAGTGTTAATGTTAGTGACGATAACCGCTATATATTATATCACAAATAAGTTTGATAAAGATGATAGAGAGTTTCGTGATAAATATGGAATAGAAGAAATTCGTCATGGAAGCGATAAAGACAAGTTGGAAGCCTATGGATATGTAGAGAATTTCGTTAAAAATAAATTGAAGTCTCCGTCTTCTGCTGTTTTTCCTTCCTATAGGGAGCAAATAGAACATACAGATTATTTGGGAGAAGATGTTTTTAAAATTAAATCATGGGTTGATAGTCAAAATGGATTTGGTGCAATGATTCGGACAAGATTTGTTTGTACTATATATTATCAAGATAATAAGGTTAAGTGTCAGGATTTGCAATTCCTTGAATAAATAATTTATTGGTTGTTTTTCTTTGCTATCTCATGATGTTTGCGTACTTTTGTGGTGTCACAACTACATACAGGCGCCGCAAGCGAGTGGGGTCAGCGAAGATGAGAGAAGCATAAGCGGCTCCCATAATCCGTTCATATATCTTTGCGATGTATGTGGTTGTGACAAACTTGGATTATGTGGGGTCGCTCTTTTTTATTCATCTAACTGTCACAACCAGATGAAACAATTGAATTTTACTGCGGTAGCGCCTGTTACCGTACCCGTACAGAAAGTCGGTGAGAGAATCTTTTCATGGCGAACCGTCGCCAAAGTGTTTAATTCGTTGCCTCTAGGCATATGTGAGTGCGAGAGCGAGGAGGATGCCAAGGGATACCTTAAGGCCCTTTTGTTGTTATTGTCCTGTTTCATATTATCAGTTTTGGAGGGCTAGTCATGGAGTTCAGGCTATGTAAGAAGGATAGGGACGCTATCCGTAGGTCGTTGGAGGCAGGTAACGGCGTGTCCATCAATCGTAAGTTCGCCATCACCTTATCGGATAAGGTCTTGGTCTGTATGCGTGAGTTGAGGGAAAAGCCCGGGCAGGTCAAGATCGAGAGGTTGAACAGCTTGATCTTGGAGGCGGCTCAGGATCTTATGAGGGCACCCGATCAAAAGAGGCGTCTTGAGATCTCGCATCGTTTGCAGGTCTTGACGGATGTAAGGGATTTATTAACCACTTTGGTCTATGAATGATATGGAGGCGTTATGTAAGACAAGCGGCGAGAGCGAGATCAAGGCTTATTTCGAGGCCGTTTATAAATTGAGGGAATCGAGAGAGGAGTTCCCGGTTGACTTGGACGAGGTTTGGCCATTGGTGTATACGACTAGATCTAACGCTTTAAGGGATTTAGTTAAAAACTTTATTCAAGATGTTGATTATCAGATTTTAATCAAAAATGATCAAAATGATCAAAAATCATTGAGGGGTAGACCTTCTGCTGAATATCGCCTCTCCGTATCCTGTCTCGAATACCTGATCGCCCGGAAAGTCCGTCCGGTATTCGAGGTCTACCGCCAAGTCTTCCACAAGGCGGTAGAGGCCATCCCCGTGGAACGTCCGAAGATGAGGGGCGGTGAGATAAAGCTCGATATGCTCCATTATTTACTGGGGCTGGGTGATAAATGCGATCTGGATGCCTTAAACGACATGGTGGTTTACTTGAGCAAGTACGATCCGGTCGTTACGAGAGCCGCCGCGATCGCCCCTCCGTCCCTTCCTTCCCCGGAGCTGTCCGAGCCGGATCCCATAGAGAGTGGCTTTTCCGCCACTTGGCTGATGAAAAAGTACAAGATCCAATGGTCCGTCCCGTTCTTCAACGGGTGCATGGTGGACCATGGGATGATGGAGGTGATAGGTCACGGTTCCGGGAAGTACAACCGGCTGGTCGGGGAAGGCCTCAGGTTCGGGTACAACGACAGGAACAGATACGTGTCCGGGGGCATCACGCCCAAGTATTACGATGGTAGGTTCATGGACCTGTTGTTTCTATTGACCGAGTATTAGAATTTTTAATATATTTGCGAATCATTATAACTTAAATCTTTAAATCATGGCAAGAACGATAGATTATTCAAGAAAGGCCGAGAAAATAAAGTCCCAGATAGACGATTTGTTGATGGGATTAATGGAGGAAAGGAGGCTGGTAAATAGCCAGATGAACAAGAAAATCGACGTGAAGGACGTGGATCTTGACTCTCTGGATATGATCAGCTTGCAACAATTACAATTGAGGATATCTAGGATGATATTGGAGAAGAGCCGATGATGGCGATCCCGGTCCCGGTATGAGGGGCCGGGATTTTTTTTGTGTAATAATTGTTAAGACCTTAAATCTGGGAAACACGTTTTTTTACCTTCATTACGCTGTCCTCGCAGGGTGCGTTATTTACGTCATGGCGTATTCCATAAAAACTTGACCTTTACGATATTGATCCGTGGGATATTATTGTGCCGTAATCATGTCTACCGCTATAGCGTCGTGTTATATTAATGCGCAATAAATCAATTAGTTAATGATTGTTTTCTAGCCTTTTCTCTTATTGTTTTTGTGAATTTATTATTTGAATTTCGCAAAAAAACAACGAGGGATGGGACTGAATTGGAGATTTTGGCGTAAGGATGATAAGCTTGGTCGCTCGGACGTTCGTTCCGTGACGGAAGGGGTATCCGGGGAGGTACGTTCAGCCATGCGTGATGATGATCGCTTTGATTCGATGGGTTTAGGTTATGAGAGTCCCATCCCCTCGTTCAAGATAGGCGGCATATCCGTGAGCAACGACGTGGCCATGAGGTTCACGGCGGTCTTCGCCGCCATCCGCCTGAGGAGCGAGACCGTCGCGTCCCTGCCCAAGAGCGTATTCGCCTTGGGGGATATGGGCCGGATAGACGCCCGGAACCACAGGGTCTACAAGCTGTTGAAATACCGCCCTAACGGGTATATGAACATCTTCTCTTTCTGGGAATATATCAACGCCTGCCTCGATGGTTGGGGCAACTCGTTCGTGATCGTGCGGCGTGACCGCTCGGGCGATCCCTCCGAGCTCATCCCCGTCCACCCGAGGCTGGTGACTATCTCGTTGACGAGGGGGCGTAAGTGGTATATCGTTGTCGGAACCCGTTTCTACGACGGCACTTACAACGACGACGACATGCTCCATTTCTTCTCGCTGAGCGTTGACGGGATCAAGGGTGTCAATCCCATAGAATACAACTCCGCCGCCATATCGTCCGGCATATCGGCCCAGAATTTCGGGAACGAGTTCTTCGAGAAGGGCGGCAATCTCAAGGGCATCATGGAGACGGACAAGACCATGGGCGACAAGGACGTGGCCAGCTTCATGAGGGCGTTCAACACGTCCCAGAACTTCGGCGTCCCTCTTCTCGACCAAGGGGTCAAGTACAAGGCCATAGGCATAGCGCCGGAGGCGGCCCAGATGTTGCAGACACGCAACTTCGCGTTGCAGGACATAGCTAGGATCTTCAACGTGCCGCCGCACCTGATAGCGGACCTGTCCAGGGCTACCTTCTCGAATATAGAGCATCAGGACATACAGTACGCCAAGTACTCCATCCGTCCGTCCGTGAAACGGTACGAGACGGAGCTTGACCTTAAGCTGTTCTTCGAGGACGAGTACGGGGAGTACGAGATAAAGTTCAACCTTAACGGGTTGATGAGAGGGGACATGTCCACGAGATCGGCGTATTACCACAACGCCGTGCTGGACGGGTGGATGTCACGCAACGAGGTGCGTGAGATGGAGAGCATGAACCGCATGGAGGGCTTGGATGACATGCTGTATCCGGGCAACGAGAACATAGTGGGAAAGGAGGCCAATACTCAAAACAACGATAAAGATGGGAACAAGAAGGATCTTTGACCGCAAGACGGTCGGTAACGGCGAGCGGGTCACTCCCAATTGCCGGTATTGCGAGCACGGGGGGGAGGTATCGAATGGTATCACCGATTGCTCGGTGAAGGGTATCCGTAGGGCCGTCGGCCCTAGGAAATGTAACGATTTCAGCGTGGACGGATTGAAATACGAGGGTTATGAGAAGGGATGAGGCCATAAGGACGAGGACCGTGGAGTTCGTGTTCAGCGACGAGACCAAGGACGCCCACGGCACGGTATTGGGCGTGGACGGCTGGGTGCTCGACCGTTTCAACAAGAACGGCGTGGCGTTCTATAACCATCGTTCCTACTCCTCCGATCCCGATCAGGTCATAGGGACGGGAAAGGCTTGGGTCGAGGGGCGTCAGCTGGTCGGGTCCATAACGTTCGAGACAGGGGATATCAACCCGGTGGCGGACAAGATATTCCAGAAGGTGCTTTCCGGCACGTTGAAGACCGTGAGCGTGGGCTTCCTCCCGCTGGAGAGGGGTGCCTTCGGCAAGGGTGACGAGGCGGTCGGGGAGGCGAACGAGACCTATTATTACGGGAAGCGTGAGCTGCTGGAGATATCGGTCACCCCGCTCCCGAGCAACAAGAACGCCTTGGTACGTGCCATGGGTACGGATCCGATCGGCGAGAGCATGGACGATACCATGTGCGTGGAGTGCGATATCCGGTCTTTCGACACGGATGTCCCGCCAGCGGGTGGTGATAACGGGCTGGAGGACGGAGAGGACGATATGGCGCTTTGCCGGGCGTTGGGGATCGAGGCCCTCGCCAAGGCCGAGATAGCCATGATGAGCGAGTACTAACATTGTAATATTTTTCAAGATGAGAAAGAAGAAAGAGGTGATGCGGGAATTGCATCAGAAAGCGGAGGAGCTCAAGGCCCTGTACGGGGACAAGGACAAGGTCGAGGAGCTCAGGGCCTGTACGGAGAAGGTGGAGGAACTCACGGACGAGCTCAACCAGATCAGCCGGCAGGAGGCGGCGGAGCGCGCGTTGGCCACGGCTCAGGCCGAGGGCGATGAGACACGGGAGATCAGCCGTGAGTTCCGTTTCTCCAAGTTCATCCGGGAGCTGTCCGGGGAGAACGGGGAGAAGCTCACGGGAGTGGAGGCGGAGGTGGCCCAGATGGGGGAGGCCGAGGCCAAGAGATGCGGCGTGAAGGTGAAGGGGGCTTGGATCCCCCAGTCGGTATTGGGCAACAAGTTCGCCCAGGTGAGGGCGGAGGCCGGATCCGAGGACGGGACCTACGACGGCCAGAGCGTCAAGGTGCCGGCGGACGGAGGGTATCTCGTCAAGTCAGCCATGATGTATCAGGAGGCCTTGCGGAACCGATTGGTGCTCTCACAGGCCGGGGCCACCTATATGGGCGGCTTGGTCGGGGACATCGACCTCATACAGGGCGAGGCCATCGAGATGGGATGGCTGGAGGAGAACGAGGAGGGGAAGGACCAGAAGAAGCAATTCTCCAAGAGATCCGTATCCCCGATGCGTTGTTTCGTTAACGTTCCAGTGTCCAAGCAGTTGACGGTGCAGACATCCATGGACATAGAGCGGATCATCATCAACGACATCATGGCGGCCCACGCCGAGCTGCTGGAGAAGGCCGCCTTGGTTGGTACGGGCACGAAGGAGCCTACCGGAATACTCAACACGACGGGTATCGGGGCGGTGGCCATCGGGGACAACGGCGGGCTGCCCACGTTCAAGACGATCGTCGACCTTGAGACGGAGATCGCCGTCAAGAACGCCGACGTGTCAAGCATGTCCTACCTTACCAACGCCAAGGTGCGTGGCCTGTTGAAGACCACGTTGAAGGCCGACGGGGTGGGAGGATATATCTGGGAGGCCGGAGAGTTGAACGGGTACCGTGCGATCGCCACGAACCTTCTCCCGTCCAATCTCAAGAAAGGCACCTCCAGCGACCTGTCACCGATCATCTTCGGGGACTGGAGCCAGTTGTGGATCATGGGATGGGGCGGACTCGACCTTCTGGTGGATCCTTACACGCTCAAGAAGATGGGAGCCTACGAGGTGACCTTGAACGCCTATCATAACGTGTTCGTAAGACGTCCGGAGGCTTTCGCCGCCGTGAAGGACGTTAAATTGACGGCGCCGGCGGCGTCCGGAGGAGGGGCTTGACATGTGGGTGAGATTCTTGAGGGCCAAGGGGGGGATGGCGTATTTCGCCGGTGACAGCGCCGATATCGAGCGGGATTTGGCGGAGGAGCTGGTGACTACGGGGTTCGCCGTCCCCGTAGACGCCTTGAGGCCGGAGAGCGACCTTCCCGACACGCTCCCGGGCAGGGAGGCGTTGATAAGGGATGGTCTCTACACCCGTGAGCAAGTGCTATTGGCCGGGGAGGCCTTGAGCGACATCCCCGGGATAGGCCGCCGTACGGCGGAGAGGATCGTCAACCAGTTGAGGGGGGATGCCTTATGACGGCGGATGAGTGTCCCGTGAAGCTGGACGAGCTGAGGGCGCAACTGCGGCGCCCCGTGGCCGGGAGCCTGGACGATACGATGCAGGGGGCCTTGTTGGCCGCCGCCGAGTATATAGAGGGATTCTGCGGACGCAAGTTCTCGGAGTTCGGTGATGATTTCCCTTACCAGTTAAGACAGGCCGTGCTATTGAAGGCCGCCTCCTTGTTCGAGAACCCGGTGGACCGGGTGGACGAGCGGACGACGGTGGCCCAGCGGCTGGCCAACCCGAGGTTATGGCGGATAGAGACTACAACGTAGGGTATTTCATGGAGGAGGCCCGGTTCCTCGAGCCGGTCGTCATTGACACCCCTAGCGGGAGCGATGACAACGATTTCGTGGAGGCCGCCGTACGCTTGTGCGAGGGGCGGGACGACATCCGTAAGCCCTCCGTGGAGGGAGAGGCCATGGCGGAGGATTGGGGGTTGTCCCTGTTCACTTGGGAGATACCCGGCGTGTCCACCGAGTGGAGGGTCGACTATAACGGGAATAGGTACGTGATAGACCGTATATTACGGGAGGACAGGGGTATTCAACGTATTGACATAAAACGTATTGACATATGCGATTGATCAACAGGTTCGTAAAGGCCTCCATACAGGGGGCGGTAGGGGAGGACGTCCGTGTGTATCCGGCCATCGGCTCGGAGGCCGCCAAGGCCCCGTACGTGATATACCGTTGCGGGGACGGTACTCCAGAACGGAGCAAGGACGGCATAGAGTCCGTGGGCATGACGTACACGGTGATATGCTTGTCCGAGAGATTCGATCAGGCGGACGGGATGATGGACTCGGTAATGGCCTTGGACGGTACCCGCTCCGGTGGCAAGGAGATCGCGCTGGAAGGTTTCGAGGGTCCGGAATGGGACGGGAGCTTGTTCAGGGCTTACGTGATATTAAAGGTGGATAGCCTATGGCCGGTGAGGGATTGAGGATCGAGCGTGACGAGATCATGGCGATGATCGAGAGGCTGGAGGGTCCGGAGATCCGCAAGGCGAGCAAGAACGTATTGCGTAAGTCGGCCCGGATATTGGCCAAGGAGACGGAGATGACTTTCAGGGAAAGCATCCCCGCCATAGGCACGACCAAGGCGGATTGGGTGAGGCCGTCGAGCAAGAGGACCGTGTACGCTTGGAGGAAGATCGCCCGTGTCGAGGTGGGCCGCAAGGGATTCTACGCCAAGGTGAGCATACTGGACAAGCCCGGCAAGAAGGTCGGGGATTTCCGTGCCAAGTTCTTCGAGATGGGTACCAAGGACAGGACCGTCAAGAGCTGGAGGGGACGGAGGTTAAAAAAGGAAAGGAAATCGGGAAGTATCAGGGATTCCAGACCGTTCCTGCGTGCCCAGACCCGGACCGAGGCACGTGTATTTCAAAGTATTGATGAGAATTTGAGCAAGGTGATATACAAGATCGCCAACAAGAAAAAATAGGAGGAGACAATATGGCAATAGTAAAAGGTAATGATTTGATGTTGTTCAAGAAGGACGTGACAACCCCGGACAGCCCTGTTTACAAGGCATTGGGGGCTGCCACCAACCATACGTTGAGCATGACACGTGAGGTCCTTGAGACGAGCAACAAGGACACGGGTATCTACGGGGAGAGCGAGGCCGGTCGCATGACGTGGAGTATCACGACCGAGAACATGATGATCGAGGTGGATTTCGACGAGCTGGTAGACCTTATGCAAAAGGGAGAGAAGATCGTCGTGGCGTTCGCCATCGCCAAGAACGCCAACGCCATAGGGGGTAAACCCGATGGTGGATGGGTCATCGGGGAGGGCGGATACGAGGGAGAGGTCCTGATTACCCAGATCGACGCCAACGCCCCGGCGAATGACAAGGCTACTTATACGTGCACGATGACGGGTTCCGGCCCGATAAGGAAGAGGGCCGAGGCATGATAAGGGAGGTCATATCCATAAAGGGAAAGGAGTATTCCTTGAGATACACCATCAGGAACATGATAATGTATGAGGAGATAGCTGGCGTTCCGTTCAACCCTTCCAAGACATTGAATGTCCTTTTGTTCGTCTTTTGCGTCCTTGTTTGTAACAATCCTGATTTCAGGCTTGGACTCAATGAGTTTGTTGATGCCTGTGACGAGGATCCCTCGATATTCAGGGCCTACTCGGACTGGATGGAGGGAGAGATGGAACGGCGGAAGTTGATGATAGGCGAGGATGGTGACGTGCCCGCGGATGGGGATAAAAAAAAAGGCTCTCCATAGCGGACCTGTACGGCGTATTGGTACTTGAGGCTGGGCTTGATCCCGGATATGTCCTTGACCGGATGGAGATGTACGAGGTACGTATCGTGCTGGACAACCTGTGGCGCAAGAATCGTGAGGCGTGGGAACGTACCCGCAGGGAGATCTATACCATCGCCCAGGTAAACAGCAAGAGGACGTTGAACCCAAGGGACCTTCTCCCGTTCCCTTGGGACGAGAGAGGAATGGAGGCTGAGATGTCCATATCCGATGAGGAACGGGAGAGATTGAGAAGAAAGTCCATGGAATTTATAAGACAAAAACAAGAGAATCATGCCTACGGATCTGATAACAAAGTTGATATTGAGAAATTCCGAGTTTGATCGGAATTTGAGGCAAAGCAAGAAGGAGTTGGCCGCGTTCAAGGATACGGTCAGTTTCGCCAGTAATTCAGTGAAGGCGTTTGTCGGGGGATTCGCGGGAATGGCCGGTGTATCGTTCGCTTTCATGGACATGACGCAAAGGACCATGGAGTTCGAGAAATCGTTATCGGGTCTTAAATCGCTCACGGGATTGGGGGCTAAGGAGATGGAGTATCTCAAGAACGCCGCCATCAAGTTAGGCTCCACGTCTACACAGACGGCGTCACAGGTTGTCGAGGCTTATAAGCTGATAGGATCACAACAGCCCGAGCTATTGAAGAACAAGGAGGCTTTGAACGAGGTGACGAAGCAGGCGATCGTATTGGCCGAGGCGGCTGGGATGGACGTTCCTTCCGCCGCCAAGGCGTTGTCCGGATCTATCAACCAGATGGGGGAGAGCGCCAGCGTGGCCGGGGAGTACGTGAATATCCTTGCGGCCGCCTCCCAGGCGGGATCGGCGGATATAGGGTATCTATCCAAGGCCATCGAGAAATCCGGAGGCGCGGCGAGCTCGGTAGGAATCCGTTATAACGAGTTGGTGGCCGCTATCGAGGCTATCGCCCCGAAGATCACGGAGGCAAGCGAGGCGGGGACCAACTTGCGAAATATTTTCTTGATACTGGAGAGTAGCTCGGACAAGAACTTGAAGCCCAGTGTCGTCGGATTGTCGAAGGCCTTGGAGAATCTGGCGGCGAAGAATCTTGACGCTACCCAGATGACTAAGCTTTTTGGGCGTGAGAGCGTGACGGCGGCGTTGGCGCTCGTCAACGCTAAGGATCAATACAACGATTACGTGCGGGCGATAACTGGTACCAATACGGCGATAGAGCAACAACGTATCAATAATGACAATCTCGCCGGGTCGATAAAGGCCCTGTCCTCCGAGTGGGAGGGGTTTATTCTTACCTTGAATAAATCTAATGGTCAATTGAAAAAAACAACGGACTTTATTACAGCAACTTTGCATGTCATTAATGAAGCTATTAAAAGCGAGAGTGACAAACGAGTTGATTATATGGAAAAGTCTTGGGAGAAAGAACGAGAGTCTTTGGACAAATTGGTGAAATCGTATAGGGATTATGGACTTAGCGCTGGAGAGGCTATTAAAAAGTCGAAAGAAGATATAATCAAATGGAGTGACGGAGGGGAAAGCTTTTATGACTTATATAGCGTGGAGTTAGCAAAACTACAGGCTATGCAAAAACGGAAAAATGAATTAACCGAAAAGGGACGACAGGTAAATAGAAGAAGCTATCAAGAGGGGCTGGAATTAGATAGTCTTAGGGAACAGGTGAAAATACAAGAGCGTATAGTGTTTGAGGCCAACGTGAAAAATCAAATATATAAAAAAGGATTAGACTATCTTGATGATGAATACGCTAGAGTGCTTGCGATAGCGGATAAAACAAAGGAAGCAACTAGTAATATGCAAACCGGTGTCACCGAGGAGATGCGTAAGGCATGGAGATCGGAAGATACCAAGCTACGGCGTGAGACGTCGTTCTCCGAGTTCACGGAGGACGTTGGTATCAAGCTGAGGAAGGAATTGCAGGATAGGGCGGATAAGGCCCCCATCCCGGTCTCTTATTTGATACTCCCCACCTTCGAGGAGAGCGAGGAGACCCCGGACATAACGGGTAGCGTAGCCGATTTCGAGAAGCAGTTGCAAGATGTCACCTTGGCCTATAACGAGGCCACGAACGCCGACCTGAGATCCTTGTACGCCAAGCGTATAGAGGATCTCCAAGAAACGTTGGAGAAGATGAGGGACGTGAACGAGGGGATGATGGATATAGCCGCCCAGATCAACGACATGATACAGGAGAGCGTCGTCTCCGGTTTCGAGGGGCTTGGGGAGGCCATCGCTACGGGTGACCCGCTGGAGGCGCTGAGGGGGATGTTGTCCTCCATGATGGACATGCTCAAGCAGTTCGGTTCGGCGCTTGTCGCCACGGGGCTGGCCGCCGAGGCGTTGAAGAAAGTGCTGGTCAACCCCTTCGCCGCCATCGCCGCCGGTGGCGCCTTGATCGTGGCCGCCACGGCCGCCAAGGCGGCCTTGCAGAAGGCGGCCACCCCTATGGCGAATGGTGGTATCGTGTACGGGGAGACGTTCGCCAGGGTCGGTGAGTACCCGGGGGCTAGCTACAATCCCGAGGTGGTGGCCCCTCTCGACAAGCTGAGGAAGCTTATAGAGCCACGGGGGGATGAGGGGGAGACCGTCCACGTGACGGGGCGTCTCGTGGGAGAGGGTAGCTCCCTGATAGCGATCATAGACTCGACGGGTCGTAAGATGAGGAGGACCAGATGATGGAGGTGATGTATTATTTCGAGATAACGAGCCTTGACAGTAGGCTCTATAGGGCCGAGATACTTTCCCGGGGGGAGGACGTGGTACCCATGGGGATAAACCCGGCGGCATCCCCGCTGGTGATCAAGTACGAGGGGATAGAGAGGCTTGACCCCGTATGGGGAGGGGGATGCTCGATCAGGATGGAGAGCGATATCCCCATGCGCTTCGTCGACCTTCATACGGATGACCCGCAGGCTTTCCAAGTACGGATATACCGGGACGGCGTTCCGTTCTGGCTGGGCTGGATGGATCCCGAGCTGTACGAGGAGAGGCTGACGGACATAGCGCCGTATGAGGTTGGGTTCACCGCCGCAGACCTGAACGTGCTCGACAGGATCAAGTACTTGGACGGGACAGGCGCCCGTTACACGGACATAGTCACCTTGACCGAGCACTTGCGCCGTTGTATCTCGGCATTGGGTCTTCCTTTCACGAACGTATATCTTGGATGCTCCACCGCTGTCGATGGCATGGGGTCCGGAGATACGGTATTTGGTCTCCGCTATGTCCAATCCTCCAATTTCTACGACGAGGATGACAAGCCAATGAGTTGCAGGGAGGTCATAGAGTCCATACTGAGGCCGTTCGGTCTCATGATGGTGCAGAGGGACGCCAGCCTGTATATATTCGACATGGACACGATTGTATCCGGGGGGCGAATGAAAAAGCTGGATACCCGTACGCTCTCCGTGTTGGGTGACGAGACGATCCCCCCGCTCCTCGGAGACGTAGGGATGATGGGCCTTGCCTCCATGGATTCCAGCTACGGCTTCGAGAGCCTCGTCAATAACGTCTCTATCGTGAGCAGCCTGTACGGCTCCCCGGATATCATGACGTACGCCGTGGAAGAGAGCGCCCTGGACGATAAGGTCAGTGAGACGGATGGCGGAACGTGGTCGGTGGCCACCTATAAGGAATGTCCCCCATGGACAAGTTCCGCCTTCCGCCTATTCAAGAACAAGCAGGACGATAATACCATAACGGGGGCCTACCTTGGCTATTTCATAGACCGGCTGGATAAGGATACCTCCTTCTTCGATGTCCGGACATACCTTCCTTTGTCCGGTCCTGGTTTCTCGTTGTGGATAAAGTTATCCGCTTTCGTCAATACCGACCCGGATGGAAACCCGTTCGCCGATCCCTTGAGCGATTTCGCCCGCCCGAGATTCATGTCGCTGAAGTGCGACCTGTTCATGGAGGACACGGACGGGAGGCCGGTGATGTATTATACGAACATGGCGGGCGTGAGGAGGTGGGCGGAGGTACCCGCCGGAACGGAGCCTCCCCATGGATCCTTTAGCCTATACTACACGGAGAAGGACTACGATAAGAGCCGTATCGATATGGCTTGGATAGTGAACTCGAATATCTCCTACACGGGTAGCGGGATACGCTATTCCTTTGACAAGGACATCCAACAGGGGTGTTCCGTCCCGCTTCCCACGGATCGTGCCAGCGGCCGATTGCGCTTGGACGTGCTGGGGGCGGCCATTACGGGACGTGACTGGAAAGGGGAGGACTGGAGCGTGTATCCCGAGCGGATGGTGCAGGATATCCTGCTGAACGATCTCAGTGTGGTCATACGGGACGAGGACGGGAACGACGTGTCGGCGGACGATTACAAGTTCGACAGCTACATAGACCCCAAGGTGGAGACAGACATGAGGGACATAAGCCTTTCCTGCGTGACGGCCAACGAGGACGGGGCGCCCGTGGGGAGAGCGAACCTCCTCGAGCGGACGGGAAGGTATTACGGGATCGCCACGAGGTACTCCCGGAAAGGGGCCACGGATATATTGGAGAGGTTGCTCATGCGCACGTTGCATAGCAACCTGTCCGGGAGGAAGGAAAGATGGAAGGTCGTTACGATGATGGCCGGGAATCCCGTAGGACGTACGGTTACGTACGAGGGCGTGCTGGATGGGGATTATCTCGTGACCGGGTGTGAGATGGACCTATGGGAGGCGACGACCGTGATAACGGCGGTCGGGTATAGCGGTGATACGATAGATTTAAGCAATATTCCATATGAGTAAGGTGATAGGTCATAGGAGGATAAGGGTCAAGGCCATGCCACGGACAGGAAGGGTCTTGGACGCCGTCAAAGAGACGAGGGATACGGGGAACCGGCAGGGGGGCGGATCGTCCCAGCTGTGGTACGGTAACGTGATATCCAGCGACCAAGAGGGATTCGTCGTGTCGGATTTCAGCGTTTTCTCCTCTGCCACGGTGGAGAAGTATTATTTCAAGAGGTCGTCCGTTATCGCAAGGGGAGTGACTTACGAGGCGAACGACACGGAGGTGTTCAGTACGGCCATGGCCTTGGAGGTGTTCATGGAGAGGAGCTATATCGAGAGAAATTATTACACGATGACCGAGGCGGACGGCAAGTTCGCCATGAAGGGGGATATACCGGACGTGTCGGATTTCGCCACGAGAGGCGAGCTTGAGGATTTAAGGAACGAGATCATGGGGATGCTGCCGGAAGGCGGAGGATCCGGGTCGTAAAAGATACAGCCATGGGATATGTTAAAGGACATGATTTGAGGGTATACATGAGATCCGCAAGGGGGGATTACGTGCCGACGGCTTACGCTAGGAGCTGCGAGCTATCCGTGACGAGGGACACGGAGGAGAATAGCGGCCGGTTGAGCGGCCAGTTCAAGACGAGGCGTCCCGGGAGGATCGATTGGGGGATGTCCAGTGATGGCCTCGCCACGGACAAGGTGAACATGGACATATTCGAGGCGTTGGTGAGAGGGGAACCGGTGAGGGTGGTCTTCTCGGTGGGAGGATCGGCGCCCTCCGAGGTTGGTTACGCCGGTTATGCCTATGTCACGGGATTGAGCCTTGCGGCGGAGTACACGGACATCGCCGTTTACTCGATAAGTCTCGAGGGCACGGGGGAACTGGAGAGATTCTCCTATGATGTGGAGAGCGAGTGGTTCTTGCGTGACGGTGTGTTCGATGCTTACGGGTATTGGTTGAGAGACGGTAAGTTTGATTATTAATAAATATACGATCATGAAAAAAATAGATTTCGATAAGATCAAGGATAATAGGAACGGACAGCAACCGGATACCGGGGCGGCCGGAGTGGATAAGATAAACGGGAATTTTGATAAGGTTAACATCGGTTTCGGGGATATGTCATCCATCGTCGGCCTAGACACATACCCTGTCTTCTCCGATACCAAGTCCTACGTAAAAGGCGAGATCGTTAATTACGGCGGTCTCTTGTACGAGTTCACGGCTGATCATGAGGCGGGGGCGTGGATTGGCACGGACGCGAGGGAGACGAGCTTGAGGGGGGAGGTGAAGGATGATATTGATAAGTCGGGGAATTTGATATACGGGAATTTCTTTACAATTCCTAGATCCGTCATATCCAAGGATGATGGAAGGGTTATAGAGCAATCGGATATCAGCGATTATGTTGTCACTCCATTTATTATATTAAACAGGGATGAGGATCTCGTGGTATCTGGATATATATCGACAGGTAATGCGGCCTTGCTAGCTTGGTATGATTCTGATAAAAAATTCATATCTAGTATATTTGAAGGTCTTGCTTCTGGATATTATAAAGATTATATTATCAAGAAATCAGATTATCCAGATAACGCCATGTTTATTCGATGCACAGGACGATCCACATTTGATTGTTACGTGAGGAACTTGACTATAAAGTATTTGATGGATATTACGGAAGGAAATACTTGGATAGACCTGGGGCGCTTATATCCTAATATGTTATTTAATTCCAAAAAGCATGCGAGGGATTCTGTTCCCGGTTATATGAGAGTACCAAATCTTACGATAAAATACTCATTGATGAGATTTGATAATATTATAGAGGAAATATCGATAAGTTCCGATGAATGGTCTGAAGATGTTAATTGGAAAAGCTTGATTATCAATGATATCTTCGAGGGGTCTTATATCTACGCCATCACTGATAAAGATAACAATATATTGTTTGCCATAGATAAGTGGGGGAAATGCCATTTCAATAGTGATGATTTTAAGGATAGGTTCTATGTGGTTGATCACGATTATATCTACGCCATCACTGATATAGATAACAATATATTGTTTGCCATAGACAAATATGGCAATATAGTAGGTAAGCAGAGGAATGATGGGGATACCTCTACCTCTTTAATAAAAAACAATCTCGTGAATGAGAGTTGTTTCTTGCCTATAAAAGGCGTGAAAAATTACGGTAAACAAGATGCGGAGTACTTGATAGATTTGGACTTTATGGGTAGGATCTCCGTGAAGGGACGGATACGTAACAATATTAATGACTTAATCAAGGACGTGCCCTTTGCGACATTTGAGAGTTCCGGAAAAGTGCTCCATGAGCAGTCCATTAGACACGCTCCTCCAATTCAAGCCACGGAATTTATCAACGGAAAGTCTTGTAATGCTCCTTTCGCAAGGTTACGCAGCGGTTTCGTCTGCGATGGTAATGAATTAATCTATGACAGGACTCAGAAAGATGGTGGCTCTTCCTCCGGTCATCAAGGAGGCCGTAACAATCTTTGCGGCGATAAGGTGATGATGATTTGGTTCAAGGGTTTGGATGTCATCAATAAGGCTTATTCCATGATCGGGTACGAGACCGCTTCTGATTACCATATTCCGGAGGCCATCGAATTTGGTGATGAGTACTCTATGCCGGTAATAATAGATCCGAAGGATGGGGTAGCCACTATAGACTTGTTGACTCCCCGAAGATTGTATTTCGTGACGGGTAATATAAGGAGGCTGGTGGTGTCTGGCAGGAGATCCGTGAATAGCTCTCCAGACACGGAATGGATATCGACCTCCCGTACATCTATCGTCGTAAATTGGGACGATTCCTTGGAGCTTTCTCCGATAGATTTCTCGGGTGCGAACATGATTGAAACCTCAGGATCGGCCACACCGGTACCCGGAGGTTATAGCACCATTAATGTTTATGGGGATAATTATACTGTTTATAATACGGAGACAAGGGCTTTCAACAATTATCTCCCTTACGAGGAGCTGAAAGCTAGGAGCGATTTATTCTCCATGAACCAAGATTTGTACATAGATATATCAGACGATACGCTCACCATTGGACGAGATAACGAGGGTATTATATTTTCCACATCCTTACGTAATGACAAAGGTGGCTGGAAGAAATTGAGGGAACTTTATGAGGAGATGATCCCTGTTACACCTAAGGATAATAGTCCTCAGGAGGCTTTCCCTCATGCGACAATAGACGCATTGAGTGATTTTTACATAACATTCTTTGATATGAGCGATAAAAAGGATTGCTCATCGATCTTGCAAACAGGCAAGATTTACTTAATAGGCAAATATCCCCAGTGCTTGATTCTTAACCCTACAGGCTCGGCTAATGCTCCCTATGATCTTCCCATGGTAGATAGCTACGACTGCTATCCATATTTCGTTTACGACAAGTATGATAGCCAAGAACATGTCTTTGATTACATAGTGGGTGACACTAGTATAAAGCTGTATGTTAACGGAGAGAAATTGGCGGAGATAGGAAAGAGTCCTCAGTTAAGGCTAGGTGGTCCGTTCTCTGATATCCAATTTTACGATATGGAGATAACGAAGGGACATTTGGGCGATGCAAATGTTATGAGCGATGATTATTACCTCGTATCTGGAAGGACCCCGTTCTGCCTTGGCATTATATGCCATAATATGTATGACACCTATCAGGGCTCTAATCATCCATTGGACAATGGAGGGTCTGCAATAACAAAGATGATCGATGTGGCCAAAGAACTAAAATCCAAGGGGTATACTACATTATCAATGCGTGAGTTTTCAGACTGGAAGGCTGGCAATTACCTGATACCTCCTAAGTCCGCTATCGTAGTATGCGATGACTGGCAATTACCAAGGAACTGGTTTGGCGAGTCCCCGGTAACCTACCGTAATAATACGATGAATAAACCGGGGATAGATTTCAGAATACGGGAAAGTTATCTGAAGTATGGTATGAAGGTAAATTTCGCGCAGGCCTGTGATAGGATGGAGAAGATCACGAGGAATGATATCATAGGCATAAGGATGATGGGATGTGGTGTCGGGGCGCATACAAGATGGCATAACGAACCTATATGGAAGAAGCCTGTCCCCACCCTTTTTATAGAGCTGGAAGAATGCCGGTATATAGCTTACAAGTATGGATTTGATGAAGACATTTTTATATACAATAAGGCCGGTGGAGAGATCATAGGCCAGCAGGATATCCTCGATTACCTTGGATATTCCACGGCGTTCGGGTTGGGGAACCTTACGGATAAATATACTAGGAGTATAACTAACAGGTTCTCTACCAATAGGGGTAATATAGGGGGGAATGATGAGATAAATGCATTATAATTAAAAGTAAAAATATGAAAACGGTTGTTTTAAAATTAGAGGACAAAGCCATTGGCGATTTTGAAAAAATTGGCACTTATAGATTTAATCTTATAACAAATCTGACGGTCGGGAATATAGGTATAATCAGAATAAGCGCTATCATGGGTGATGTATCCGAACTAAGTATATCCGGCGGGGATTTTTATAGTGATGAGTTCGCCAATGATTTTCTTGGGCCGTCCTATTTGTTGAAAAAGGGAGGGAATACGTTATACTACAAATTAACGGATCAAAACAACCCTTATATAGAGGTTAATAATATTCATAACATAAATGGATTGGGTTATTATTCTTATATGTTTGGTGATAAAGAAGACATGCCGGGAATCCTCATGCAAACATCAGATCTGCACAAATTTATAGATTTGAACGAGGTGTGCTTTAGCAAGAGTCAGCTAAGAGGCCAATTGTACGATATTCCAGAATCCGTCAATAATCTGAGACTTGAATATAGGCTTATATATGGAACACCTAAAGATATCAAGTCAAAATATTTCACGCATCTAAGGCTTATGCAGTCCAATATAACAGGGAACTACAGAGACTTTGAGGGAAAAACCATAAAAACATTTATTTCCGAGATGCCGTTGGTGACTGGAGATGTGGCAAGCTTTACTAGAGTGAAAGAGTTGGGGACTTTCTCAATAGGAAATTATGTAAATGCTGAGATTATAGCCGAGGGATATCCGGTTACGTGTAGTCTTAGCGAGGATGTGTTCTTCGACAACTTGGACTTATATTGCACGAAGCATGTACATATGTCCAGAGATACGTTATTGAGAACACTTAGGAGCTTGTCGAAGACTAAATGGGGTAATAAACCATCGAACGCTAGTAATCAAGTTTATTTGACTACTACGATGGGTGAAAGCGAATATAATGACGACTCCGAGCTGCAATTAGCGGCATCATCTTTGAGAGACGTGTTGAATGGAGGCCTTAAGATTTATTTTGTCGTGTAATTAATTCTCATATGTACCGTTACCTCTCCTACATATCCGACCTCGCTAACTGGGCCAAGTCCATCGCCATAGCCGCCGTAGTCACGGCGATGGACTTCGTGTCACCGATCGAGAACTTCTTGGTGGTGATCCTGTCGCTGGCCTTCATCGATACGTTTTGGGGGCTGGCTGCGGATCACGGGGATTTCCGGAAGAGCAAGTTTATCCGTAGTTGGGTGTATATGCTAGTTTATTTTCTGATAATTATCATTTCGTTTTGGATAGGCGTGATGATGGATATATCGGAGGATAACGCCAAGGCTTTCGTGTCTTGGATTACGTGGGCGATGATATGGTTTTACGGGACCAATGTCTTAAAGAACATGGGCAAGGTATTCCCGGATAACAAGGTGATAGCCTTCTTGTATTGGGTTGCCGCCGTAAAATTCATTAGTAAGGTCAATTTCTTGGATGAGTATAACAAGACAAAGAATAAAAAAGGCTCCCCAGATCCAAAAGGATAGGGGAGCTGGTGTGAAATCATCGCTGACCATATTTCTCAATAGGGCAGGAGATAAGTAATAAAGTACACAAATGTAATAAAAAAATAACAATGGCAGAGAAAAAAATACCTAGAGGGTTGAGAAACAACAACCCGGGAAACATTAGGATCAACAGTGATCTCTTTCAAGGAGAGGTTCGACCAAGCAAGGACAAGTCGTTTAAACAGTTCGAGACTATGGCCTATGGCTATCGGGCGATCTTCAATATCCTGTCTAACTATTACCGGAACTATAAGCTGGACACGATCCGCAAGATGATAGGAAGATGGGCGCCGGAAAACGAGAACGATACGGACGCTTACATTAAGGCCGTATCCGATTACGCCGGTATCCCGGCTGATGATCCTATCAACATCAACGATCGTGAGCAGATGATCCGGATCGTGGCCGGGATGAGCAAGGTTGAGAATGGGAGAGAGGCTGAAATGTCGGACGTTATCGCAGGATGGTATCTACTTTAAAAATATAAGACCTAACGCTGTAAAGGTAAGCGTAAAATAAGATGAAAAAATATATTGGAACAAAACAGATTGAAGCAGAACCTATGACAATGGGCGAAGCTTTTGAGAAAGGATTGCTTAAAGCGGGAAGAGTACCTAACGAAAGCGAGAAGTCAAATGCTGGATATCATGTGAAGTATCAAGACGGTTACGAGTCATGGAGTCCAGCAGAGCCATTCGAGAAGGCTTATAAGATCTGTGATACGTTTATGAATCGTCTCCAAATAGAATTGTCCGAATTATCCGATAAACAAGAAAAGCTAGGTAAGTTTTTTGGTACGGATATGTTCAAAGGATTGTCAACGCAAAAGCAAGTATTGCTACGTGCACAATTCGGAGCGATGGAAGCTTATAGGCAAATCCTTATTGAGCGCATCCGTATTGAGGGAATCGCAAAATGAAACCGTGGCAAGTAATATTAATACTAGTGTGCTTGGTAGCCAGTTTCACCGCTGGCTACCACTTCCCGGGGGAGGTGGGCCACGAACCTCGATGT
>OBYF01000452.1_pt1 | contig 24798 bp, 17 predicted proteins | sample 1495471 | NCBI WGS metagenome assembly OBYF01 (sample SAMEA2580185, study PRJEB22360) | human gut metagenome | biome: human gut; feature: human-associated habitat; material: faeces | place: Denmark | collected 2008/2010
TCGGGCTGGAAAAAGAAGCGTCACGACCCGGCGGGGAAGCGGTGGCCGAGCAAGTTTTTCAACTGGACGGCCCGCACCGTTTCGGGAATCCGGCTGCATGATTTCAATTGCGGACTGAAGGCCTACCGCCGCCGGGTGGTCAAGGCGATCGAAGTCTATGGCGAGATGCACCGTTATATCCCGATTCTGGCCAAACAGGCCGGATTCAAGCGGATCGGCGAGAAGGTCGTCGAGCATCGCGCCCGCAAGTACGGTCATTCGAAATTCGGTATGGAGCGGATGGTGAAAGGGTATCTGGACCTCATTACGGTTTCGTTTCTCTCGCGTTTCGGTCGTTCGCCGATGTACTTTTTCGGCAGCCTGGGAACGTTGATGTTCCTTTTCGGCGGCTGTACGACGGCGTGGGTGATCGGTGTCAAGTTGTATAAACAGTGCCATGACCTGCCTGTGCGGGCCGTAACGGACCAGCCGCTTTTCTATCTTTCACTGCTGGCTGTCGTGCTCGGCGTGCAGTTATTCCTGGCGGGATTCCTGGGCGAGTTGATCGACCGGAATGCCGCGGACCGTAATAAATACCTGATCGAAAAAACATTGGATAATCAATAAACCTTGCAGAGCCTGCGATTTTCGGCAGGATTCGAAGAGGTTCGCATAAACAAAATAGAAGTTATATGATTCAACGTATTCAGACTCTGTATCTGTTGCTGGTCGTCGTACTGACGGGATTGGCCTTGTGGCTGCCGCTGGTCGATTTCACCGTTGGGGCGGACACTTGTACGCTGACCGCTTTCGGCCTGAAGGATGCCGCCGGTATCACGTTGTTGCCGACGGTGTATCTGGGGGTTGTTCTGGCTGCCACCTGTCTGTTGCCGCTGGTGACGATTTTCCTTTTCAAGCGCCGCCTGGTGCAGATCCGGTTATGTGCCGTCGAGTTGGTGCTCCTCGTCGGTGCCGGAGCGATGATGGGAATCTATTTCTACCTTTGTAACCGTTACTTCGCGGAAAGTGAATTTTACTCTCATACTCTTAAAATTTCGCTCGTTTTCCCGCTGGTCTGCCTGGTTTTCGACTTGCTGGCTTTGCGGGCGATCTTCCGGGACGAAAAGCTGGTGCGGTCGCTCGACCGGATTCGCTGACCGGACGTATTTCTCGGAAAAAAGGCGTGCGGTCAAAACTGCACGCCTTTTGTGTTTATTTTGCCGGGAAAGAATACGGTTTGGTGGGGTTTTTGATACGAAATAAAAATCCGGTGTGTCGTTATATTTGATTTAACGGGATTGTAATACGAAAATAGTGTTCGAATTATTGTCGAAACAGGAAAAAATAGTATTTTTACAAAAAGTTTAAGAATAAGTGGCCTGAGTAAATATGCAAGACGATGAAGTTATTTTTAACCTATTTTTATATCACTCTAAAATTTAATTGTTTATGAAAAAGAGTAGCATTTGGAAATTGCTCTTCAGTGCATTGACCGTGTTCGCCGTGGCGGTGTTCGCGGGATGTACCGACGACAATGACGACATGGGCGCTCCCTATCTGAACGTCACGCCGGAGAACCTGACGTTCGATGCGGAGGGACAGCCCGCAGATGAGTACAACGGTACTTTTATCGTTGAAACGAACCGTCCCTGGCGTGCTATCGTCGAGGACGAACAGACTTGGGTGCGCCTTTCGGCTACCGAAGGCGAGGGCGATGCTGCCGTGACCGTTACGGTGCCCGCTTCGAACATCGGTCAGTCTGCCAAAGTGACTTTCGAGGTTTACAACTCCTACGGCGCATTGATTCAGAAGGATGTCAATGTACTTCAGGGCGAAGTGGTGCCGCCGACGCTCATCTTCAACGAAACCGCAGGTAGCGAGTCCGTTGCGAACCCGTATCCGTTGGTTGCCGACTATACGGGTTGGAACACCACCGGCGAGGGGGCTTCGAAGGTTTCCTACGAGGGCGTGAATACTTCGATCCGCGCTTCCGGTAAGAGCAGCGCGGGTGCTTATGACGGTGCTTCGGGCCCGAACGTGATCTTCTTCGGCTCGGCTCCGGCAACCTTTACGGTTAAAGACATAACGCTCGCCTCCGACCAGACCAATCTGAAGCTGACTTTCGGCGGACAGTATTACGACGGTGATAACAATGACAATAATTTCAACAAGGACAACTTCGTGGTTTATCTCAGTGCGAACGGAACGGACTATACTCCGCTGTCTTACGAGGTAAACGACGGTGATCAGGTCGATCCTTACTGGGTATTTGCAACCAAGAACTTTACGCTCAAGAATGCGACTTCGACGCTTTACATCAAGTTCGAGGCGAAAGCATCTTCGAAGTTCCGTCTGGACGATATCACGCTGATGACCGGTAACGGCGGCGAGGAGATCGACTTGGCGGGCGGCGGTGTCGTGCCTCCCGATCCGAGCGGCGATGCGATTTACGAGAACAATTTCGACAAGACGCCTGCCGAGAAGGTTGATAATAAATGGCCGTTCCTCGATCAGACCGATGCATGGCAGAATGCTTCCGGTACGGGTAATTCGACGGTGACCTATACCTCTGCGAACGTATCGGTGCGTACTTCCGGTAAGCTCAGCGGCGGTTACGACGGTGCTTCGGGTTCGAACAAGATTTTCTTCGGTTCGGCACCTGCGACTTTCGACATCAACACTATTACGATGCCTGCGGGCAAGACCAACTACCGGATCATCTTCGGCGGTGCTTATTCGCAGAGTAACGGCGGGACTTACGACAACATTTTCAAACCCGAATCGTTCCACGTTGCCGTAGGTAACGGAACCGACTGGTCGGGCAATCTGACTTACGAGAAGATCGGCGGCAGCGATACGACCGATCCTTACTGGGTCCAGTTCGCCGTAGATTTCACGCTCAAGGAGGCTGTCAGCCAGCTTTCGATCCGTTTCACGGCTGATCTGGCGTCGGCATTCGCAATCGATGACGTACAACTCGTCGAGGGCAACGGCGGTCAGGAGGTCGATCTCGAAGGCGGTGTGGTTCCGCCCGATCCGGGTGAGGCTACGGCCATTACCATTCCCGAGCTGATCGCGCAGATGACTGATACGGAGGCTCCGGTGGATGCCAATGCAGATCGCTATCTGGACGCTGTGGTGATGAACGACGTGGCCGGTGCCAATTATACCTTCAACAACCTGATCCTCGCTACCGAGAATGCGACGGAGGCCGGTAACGGCATCACGCTCTACGGCAGTCAGGTAGAACCTTCGACACTTGGTCTGAACAAAGGCGACAAGGTGCGTGTAACCCTCTATAAGGGGCTTGCCAAGGTAAAGAATTACAATGGTATGTACGAAGTGACGGGCGACAGGGAAGCGACCTGGTGCAAGGTCGAGAAGACCGGTACGGTGACTTCGATTCCTACGGCGACGATCGCTGCTGCGGATCTGGCGAAATATCAGGGTATGGCCGTGACGATCGCCAATGCGTCGGTTGCCCAGGCAGGTGTTTGGGCGAGCGCCAGCGCACTCTCTTCGCATACTTTCACTGCCGATGGAGCCAATTTCACCGTATTCTGCAAGCAGAGCGATGAAAAGAACCCGAGCGTGTTCCTCGACGTACCTTTTAAGGCTGGCTCGGGCAATATCTCCGGTCTGGCTGCTGTATATATGAATAATTCCCAGCTCGTTCCGCGCAATCTGGACGACGTGGCCGCTTTCAGCGACAGCTCGACCCCGATGATTACGGGTGTAACTCCGGCCAGGCTCTCCACCACCTTCTGGGCAACCTGAGCGGGTGTATCTCGGCCCAGCCTCTCCTTCGAGGCTGCGGGCGGCGAGAAGACGCTCACGGTTTCTGTTATCAACCAGGGTGACAACCAACTCTCCGTAAGCGGCCTCACCGCTCCCCTGAGCGCTACGGTCAGCGGCCTGACCGTGACGGTCAAGGCCGATCCGAATACCGGTACGCAGCCCGTTAATCAGACGCTGACCATCACGTTGGCTAACGGTAACAGCAAGACCGTGCCCGTCGTATTGGCCGGTCAGGGCGGTAGCGAAGGTGGTGACGCTACGATTATTACCGTTGATTTCGGTGAAAGCGCTCAAGGGCTTCCGACTTCTAAGGCGGACGGAGCCGGTCCTTCGGAGAAGACCTATACGTTTAGCGGATATGAATTCATTATCAATGTAGCGGCAGGAGCTAATGTTTATTGGTTGGATGGTTCGAAATGGAACACTACTCCTCCGAATAAAGCGATGTATTTCAACGGTGACGATACCTATATTCAGTTCCCGGTGGTTGCCGGCAAGAAGCTGACGAAAGTTGAATTCTCATCTCCGTACGGTGCTGGAGCCGGTGTCGGGATTGTGATTAAGGATACTTCCGATGCTATTGTCGCCGGCGGAGAGATGCAGACCATCAACGCCAATGAAACCATTACGTTCAACCTGACCGGAACGACTGCCGATACGGCATATCGTATGGCCAGAACGGCGAAGAATGCCCAGTGTACGAAACTCGTACTTTCTTACGAGTAAATAAAGGTAGTTCGAAATTAAACTCTTGGAGGAATCATCCCCTCCAAGAGTTTGGTTTCTCGGATAGTTTTTTATAGTTTACCGATGATGTCGATGTTCAGATATTGTGAGAAGGGATGGAAATGGCTGTTCCTGACGATGATTGCGCTCTCTGTCGTAGCTTGCGGCGACGATACGGACGATTTTTCGGGTTCTGCCGTATGGCGGACCTCTTCGACGGTCGGAGCTGCGGAAGGTTCGGCAGCCATCTTCGCCGTCTGTGGCGGTGGCATCGAGGCGAGGTAGGGCAGCCATACAGATTGCGGGGCCTGTCGGCGCCGGATGGCGTGCCGAAATCAAGGACGGAGGTGCGTGGTGCTCGTTCAAGCTCAACGATCCGACGGTCCTCGTGAAGGAGGGCATCGTACAGAGTTCGAACATCAGCAATATTCTGGATGTCTATTACACGGCGAATACCGGGAGCGGGGAACGTTCGGCGACCATCGAATTCGAATTTCTCGGCGGAGAGCCGCAGGTGCTCGTGCTGACGCAGTTTTCGGCCTCTTCGACCAACGATCCCTACGACGAGGGGCATGCGACGGCTTGGGCGGAGCTGCCGGAAAAAAAGACTGATGAGGATTTTATTTACGTCAGCCACTTCGCTTCACTCAATAACCGTACCGTGCGCAACTATTCGTTCTGTTACGACAAGACGCTGCACGTGGCGCATTGGGTAGCTTATCCGCTGCACTCGGTGTACAGAGGATCGATCGACCGTACCAACGATTTCCAGTACGATCCGAAGGTCGATTATTCGTATCAGCCCAATCTGGTCGAAAGATCCTATACGGGAAGCTATGATCGGGGGCATCAGCTCCCTTCGGCGGACCGTACGGCTACGCGGGAGTTGAATCTTCAGACGTTCTATGCGACCAACATGACTCCGCAGCTCAACCGGCTCAACCAGGATATGTGGGCCAATCTCGAAGCCAAGGTGCGTGCGCAGATATGCAGCGACACGCTCTACGTGGTGACAGGTTGCTATTATGCCAATACCAATACGACGACGACCGACCGTGACGGGAAAGTTTGTCCGGTCCCGACGAATTATTTCAAGGTATTGCTTCGCACGCGCACCGGTACGACGGGCAAACGTATCGCGGACTGTTCGGCCGACGAATTGAAGGCGATCGGATTTTGGGTGGATCAGAAAAGTTACGGCGACATTCAGCCGCCTGCGTCCATTTGCATGAGCGTGGCGGAGATTGAAAAGAAAACCGGTTTTACGTTCTTTCCCAATATTCCCGAGTCGGCTGCGGAATCCGTAAAGGCACAAAACTCTCCGAGCCAATGGGGAATCCAAAACTAATTTGACTTATGAAAAAACGACTGATTTTTACAGGACTACTGGCCTTACTGTTCGCAGCCTGCTGTTTCGCGCAGAAACCGTACAAGGTGGTCTTTTACAACTTGGAGAACTTTTTCGATACGATCAACGATCCTGAGGTCAATGACGACGAATTCACACCGGAAGGACCTAAAAAATGGAATTCTGTCAAGTATGCGAAGAAGTTGGGCAATACCGAAAAGGTGCTTTTCGATATTGCCGGTATCGATAAGGATTATCCGATCGTGATCGGCGTATCGGAGGTGGAGAACCGCTCGGTGCTCGAAGATATCATCGCTACGCCGAAGATGGCTCCGGGCAATTACCGGATTTCGCACTACGACTCTCCCGAAGCTCGCGGTGTGGACGTCGCTTTTATGTACCGTCCCGATGTCTTCAAGCTGGAGGGTAGCGCACCGATCCGCACGCAGATTCCTTCGCTTCCGAATTTCAAAACCCGCGATATTTCGACCATGTGGGGTACGATCGACGGCGAACCGTTCTTCTTCATGGTGGCTCACTGGCCTTCGCGTCTGGGCGGCAAGGACGCTTCGGAGTTCAAGCGTATCGCCGTCGGCGAGCAGATGCGTCGAATCGCCGACTCTGTCCTGAAGGTCAATCCTGCGACCAAGATCGTGGCGATGGGCGACTTCAACGACGATCCGACCGATCCGAGCATGTTGGAGGGGCTGAATGCCAAACCCAAGGTCAAGGATCTTCAGCCGGGCGATTTCTTCAGTCCGTTCCACGCCGTGCTTCGTGCCGGTATGGGAACGCTGGCTTACGGCGACGCCTGGAATCTCTTCGACAATATCGTAGTGTCGGAAAACCTGGTCAATGCGAAGCCCGGCGAGTTGCGTCTGGTACGGGCTCCGGGATCGAAGTACTACGGGAATGTCTTCAAGCGTAACTATATGATCCAGCGGGAGGGGCAGTTCAAAGGCTATCCTTTGCGCACGTACGTCGGAAACAATTTCCAGGGCGGTTACAGCGACCACTTCCCCGTTTATATCTACATCGGTAAATAAATACCTTAACTTGAAAGGATATGAAAATAAAAAGTTTACTAATTTTTGTATTTACCCTGATGTCGCTGACCGCGTTCGCTCAGAGCGGCGGTATCAAGGGTAAGGTCGTTTCCCGCGAGGGACGTGTCGCGGTGGACGGGGTGAAGGTTTCGGTCACTCCCGGTGAAATGACTGCCACGACCGACGGCCGAGGTGGTTTCGTGATCGAGAATGTCGAGCCCGGCGAATATACGTTGCAGTTCGAGGCTCCCGAATTCGAGCCTTTGACGCTCGTGGTGCGCGTGGACAAGATGGTGCGCGACATCAATACGGTGATTCTGGTCCCCGAAGTGCTTTCGACCGTAATGGACGATTCGATCTTCGCAGAGTTCGACACCGAGAGCGGCAACGATGCGCAGTCGCTGCCTTCGTCCCTTTCGGCTTCGAAGGACGTTTTTAACAACATCGCTTCCTACCGGTTCAGCGAGATGCGTTTCAACGTGCGCGGTTACGATTCGCAGTATTCGGACGTTTACTTGAACGGTATTCGCTTCAACGACGCTATGACGGGCTATACGCCCTGGTCGTTGTGGAGCGGTCTGAACGACGCTACGCGCAACCAGGAGATCACCAACGGTTCGGTCATGTCGGATTACGGCGTGGGTAGCATCGGCGGTACGACCAACATCAACGCCCGTGCTTCGCAGGTGCGCCAGGGACTTCGCGTGAGTCTGGTGAACGCCAATTCGATGTATCGCTTCCGTGCCATGGTGACCTATGGTTCGGGTCTGCTGGACAACGGCTGGTCCTATGCGTTGTCGGTATCTACCCGTCAGGGCGGCAACTCCTACGTGGACGGCGTCTATTACAACTCCTACGGATATTTCGCTTCGGCCGAGAAGATTTTCAATTCGCGTCACCGGTTGGGCTTCACGATTATGGGTGCTCCCACCGAGCGCGGTGCGCAGCAGGCTTCCACGCAGGAGGCTTACGATCTGGTCGGCAACAACTATTACAACCCCAACTGGGGCTACCAGGACGGCAAGATGCGTAATGCGCGCGTGCGTAACAGCCACGAGCCGATCGCTATGATCAACTATACGTTCGATCCCAATGAGCATACCCAGTTCAACCTGGCCACTTCGTTCCGTTTCGGTAAGAACGGTTATTCGGCGCTGACGTGGTACGACGGTGCAGACCCCCGTCCCGATTATTACCGCTATATGCCGAGCTACAAGTTGCTGAACGCTACCGACCTGGAGGCCGCTTCGATGGCTGCGGCCAGTCTGGCGGATCAGTGGATGCGCAACGTGGGTAATATCCGCCACTTCGACTGGGACGAAATGTACCAGACCAACATGAATTTCCGCAATGCCGAGGATGAAGCGATATACGGTCCCGGCGCCCGTTCGAACTATATCATCGAGGAGCGCCATACCGACCAGTTGGACTGGAACCTCGCCGCGCAGATCAGCCGAATCTATAAGGATAACTCCCGTCTGACGGCCGGAGCCAACGTCCGCATCAACCGCACGTGGTACTACGACGAGGTGAAGGATCTGCTCGGCGGCGACTATTACGTGGACGTCGATAAATTCGCACAGCGCGACTTCGGCGATCCGATCATGGCGCAGAACGATATGGATTATTATAACCAGTACGGTCATGCAAGAGCCGTCAGAGAGGGCGACAAGTTCAGCTACAACTACAAGGCGCATCTGCGTTCCGGCGGTGTATGGGCTACTTATGCCACCCGTTTCGGCGGTTTCGGCATGAAGTTGGGCGCCGAGCTCGGCGGACTTTCGATGTGGCGCGAAGGTCTTTGGCGCAAGGGTCTCTTCCCGGATAATTCGAAGGGCAAATCGGAGAAACTCGAATATTTCGTATATAAGGCCAAAGGTAATTTCGACTATGTCATCAATGCCAACCATACTTTCGAACTCAACGCCGTGGCGATGCAGAATGCTCCTGCGTTCCAGTCGGCCTTCGTTTCGCCCCGTACGCGTAATTCGGTAACTCCGGGGCTTACGACGGAGAAGGTTTACGGCATCGACGCTTCGTACAACCTGCGTTACGGCGATTATAAACTCCGTGTTTCCGGTTATTATACGAAGGTGAACGACCGTTCGAAGGTGATCTCCTTCTACGATGACGTGCTGAAGACCTATACCAATTTCGCCTTGAGCGGTATCGACGAGCAGTATTTCGGTCTGGAAGTCGCCGCTTCGATTCCGATCTACAACGGTTTGTCTTTGAACGGTGCGATCAGTTGGGGTCAGTACACTTACACGTCGAATCCCAATTACGTGCAGATTGCCGACAACAGCGCCGAGCCGCTGAACTCCGGTACGGTCTATTGGAAGGATATGCGCGTGGAGAGCACTCCGCAGACGGCTATGAATATCGGTTTGTCGTACCGCGGTCCTCATAACATCTACGCATCGATCGATCTGAACTATTACAACAATATGTATCTGTCGATGAACCCGCTTTACCGTACGGACGAGGTGTTGTTGCCTACGATGACGGACGAACAGATCCGGGAGCTGCGCAGTCAGGAGAAGTTCGATTCGGCCTACACCTTGAGTGCGAGCATCGGTAAGAATTTCTACATTCAGCGTCGTTATACGCTCGGCTTCAGTTTGCAGGTGAATAACATCCTGAACAACCAAAATATCAAGACCGGCGGTTATGAGCAGATGCGTGTGCAGGGCATTAAGACCGGCAAGGAGATCACTTCCTACCAGAAGTTCGCTCCCAAGTATTTCTACCTGTTCGGCACGACTTACTACCTGAATGTCTATTTCCGTTTCTAACGGCTTAACGAATTAATATTGTGAAGAATATGAATAGAATAGCAACCATATTTCTGGCGGTGACAGCAAGTTTGTTCTTCGTCGGCTGTTATAACGATTTCGATACGCCGGCTCCTGCGAAGGTATGGACGGATGCGGACTTCAGCGACAGTAAAATCATTTCGATCAAGGAGCTGAAGGATATTTTCGAGGAGGCTTATCCCGGGACCAGCGGTATCGGCCAGTCGCTGACCATTACCGACGACCTGGTGATTCGGGGCAAAGTCATTTCCAGCGACCAGGCCGGTAACGTCTATAAGTCGATGTACCTGTACGATGAAAGCTGCCAGTCGGCCATTGAAATCAAAGTGACTTCGGGATATTACATTACCTATGCTCCCGGTCGCCTGGTTTATATCCGTTTGCAGGGTCTGGTGCTGGGAAATTACCGCACGATGCTCAGCGTGGGTGTCGCATCGACCAATTCCGATTATGCGAACGGTAACATGGAGGATCGCAATACCTTGGAAGAGCATGTCAAGCTCGGCGAATTGATCGGCTTGACGGCGGCCGATACTTTGGTGGTTACTCCCGCTTCCTATTCGACGCTGACGGATGAGTCGCTGGGGCGTTTGATCCGTTTCGAAGGGTTGGAAAGCAAGTTCGGCAAGGCCGGCTGGGGGTATAAAAATACATTCCCCAACTACTTCGCCAACAGTACCTCCTACGATGTGAATTCTCCGGGTTGGACCGATATCAACGATTGGGCTACCTGGGCGACGAAGCGGGTCGATGAGCTTACGCACGAGAGTACGTTCTATTATGGCTCTGCCTGGTTCACCTATGGCGACATCAACACCCTCGCAGGCAATTATGTCGTACGTTCGAGCGGTTATTGCCGTTTCCGTGACGAGAAAATACCTGCGGACGGTTCCGTGGTGAACATTACCGCGATCTATACCAAGTTTTCGCAGGGCAGCGATGCGACGGCGGCCTATCAGTTGTTGCTGAACAAGGCGTCCGACGTGGTCGTGACTTCGAAATAGCCGCAGTTTGCAGTTGAAATCGCCGGGCCTCATCTTTTTGATGAGGCCCGTTTTTTATTCTTTATGCGGTTGCGATTCCGCTCGTATTGTCCGCGAAGGAGCTGCCTCCGGTCTTATGAGGCGTAAATTTCAGGGAAGAGCAGTGCGCGGAAGTCGGAGCGCATGATCTTGTCCCGTTACTGTTTTTCCTGCCTGCCGGGGAGCCGGTTGCCGTATGTCCGAAAAAAGCAAGACATTGTTCGGATCGTTCTTTTGCTGCAAGTTGGCAGGCTGTCGCACCGGGGGACCTGCTGTCCGCATAATGCGATTCCGACTGCCGGGAAGGGGCAACGTGATCGGCAGAGAGCTGTCCGCAAACGGAAGAGCGTCGCCGAAACGGAGAATTCGATGCGAAGTGCGGAATCGGAAAGCATGGCGGGGTATGACATAACGTCGTTCGTGGAGTTTGGTTCCGCGTCTGTTTTCCGGAAACGGATACGATTCCTGTGCGTGGACGATCTTCCTGCATTGCAGATAGGAGCGGAAAAGGAAACATCCGTGAACAGGAGTCCGAAACCAAAGAAAACCCCCGAACCGGTGAGAGTTCGGGGGTAGTAGTGAATAAAACCTGTTATTGATGATTATTCATCTGTTTCGGGTTGAGCTTCGGGACGCATGGTGACCTGTATTACGTTGCCGCTGTCGAGGAGCTTCTTCGCCAGGTCGCGGATCTCGTCGTAAGTGATGCTGTTCAGGGTCTTTTCGTAGTCGGCGAGCAGATTCTGCTTGTGACGGTTGTAGTCGTCGATCAACCCGAACCAGGTGCCGTTATTTTCGAGCGTATTCTTGAATTGCTTGACCAAGTATTCGCGGGAGTCGTTGATGTCTTTGGCTTCCGGTCCTTCAGTCGCGATTTTCTCGATTTCATCGAAAACGATCGGCACGAGTTCGTCGGCCATCTCCTCGTTGGTGTCGAACTGTATTTGCAGGAGGGCCTGTTTTTCGGGACGATACGAGAGAGTATAGCTTACCTGTACTCCGTACGTGCCGCCTTTCTCCTCGCGGATGGATTTCAGGTAACGGTTGTTTAGGGCCATGTTGAGCAGCAACATGGTTTGCTTGTTGCGCAGCGTGTAGTCCGCATCGCTCGAGAAGAGCAGGAACTCCGAAACTTTCGGCTGCAGCATCGGGGTGCGGAAGTCGTTCACGACCTTGCCTTTGGCTGTGCGGAGTTTGTCGTCCGTGAACTTAAGCACGTGTTTCGAGGTGGGAATCGAACCGATATATTTCTCGACCAACGGCTTCAACGTTTCCAAATCCACGTTGCCTACGAAGGTGAACGTAAAGCTGTTCGCACCCGGGTAGAGCGTTTTGAAGGTTTTCGGCAGATTTTCGAACGAGATGCTTTCCAGGGCCTCGATCGTCAGCGGCTGCTGACGCGGATTGTCGCTGTAAAGCGTTTTGATCGTTTCTATCTGCATGATGTAGTCGGGATTCGAGGTCAGGTTCTGGACGTATGCCTTGTAGCTGTCCATCGTCGTGTTGAAATCCTCCTCCGAGAAGCGGGGACTTGTGAAGTTCTGGTAGAGCAGTTGGAGCATCGTTTCGATGTCTTTGGGCGAGCAGTAACCGCTCATACCGTTGCTGTAGTTATTGACGTACAGGTTGATTCCGGCTTTCTTGCCTGCGAGCTGCTTGTTCAGTTCGATTGCAGAGAATTTGCCCACTCCCGACTGGGCTGCGATGACCGGAAGGAATTCACCTTCCTTCACCTCCGTATCGGCAAGCTGCGACATCCCGCCGTCAGCCTGTACCTGCAGCAGGACTTCGTCCGCCTTGAGTTGGGTCGGTTTGACGATGATCTTCACACCGTTCTTGAGAATCCATTCGGTCGTTCCGAGATCCTCGTTGTATGCGGTCTTCTTCACGGGCGAGCCTTTCAGCTTGATATCTGCGGGGATCAGAGGCTCGCTGACGGTATTGTCCTGGTAAGCCTCGACGTTGGATGCCATGACCTCGCTGCGGATGGCCAGAAGTTCGGCTTCGGTCGGCTCGGTCAGTCCTTCTTTCTTCGGTACTTCGACGGTGATAACCTGGTTTTCAGGTGTCAGAAGCTGTTTTACCCAAGCATTCACATCGTCGAGGGTCAATGCTTCGAGGTATTGTTTGTCGAGGTTGTACTGCGTTTCGGCATCTGCCATAGCGGTATTTTTCTTGTAATTCGCCAGGTAGGTTTGAACATATTGTCCGTTTGTAAGGTCGTTCCGATTGGCATAGGTAGCCTCGGCCTGACGCAGGAATTCAGCTTTCGTACGATCGAATTCGCTCTGTGTAAAGCCGTAACGCTTCATCTTCTCCATCTCTTCGAGGATAGCTTTGTAACCGCGGAGCAACTCTCCGTCTCGAGTTTGTACGGCGACCATCGTGAGATCTTGGGTCGGATTCACTCCCAGTATGTTGCCTGAATCCATCCCGGCACTCAGGAACGGAGCATCGGGCTGCATGGCGATTTCATTCATGCGATCGTTCGCCATGGCACTTGTGTAGGAGTTGAGTACGTCGTACATTTGGCTAATTATCAGGTTGTTGTATTGCTTGGGGAGAGCGGGTCGTTTGATGAAGAGCCGCATGACCGAAGCCGTCATTTCGGGATCGGAAAAGATGCTGACGATGGGTTCTTCGTTTTCAGGAACTAGGTAAGCCTCTTTCTGCGGGGCATCTGCAGGGGAAACCGGAATATCCGCCATCAGGGTTTTGATCTTGTTTTCGATCCGATCGACGTCGATATCGCCGACTATGACGATCGCCTGGTATTCCGGGCGATACCACGTTTTGTAGAAGTCGTACAAGGCTTTATGGTCGAAACTCTTCAGACCGTCCAGATAGCCGATTACGTTGCGGTGCTCGTATTTCGAGCCTCTGTTGACGGCGGCGTTGCGTCGTACCATGGCGCGCCATCCAGCTCCGTCGCGGGTGCGCAGCTCCTCCATGATTACGCCGCGTTCGTTGTTGATCTCCTGAGGCTCCAGACTGATGAACTGCGACCAGTCGTGCAGGATCAGCAGTGCGGTGTCGATCGTCGCAGGGTTTGCTGTGGGCACATTGTCCAGGTTGTAGCATGTTTCATCGTAAGAGGTGTAGGCATTCAGGTCCGCACCGAATTTGACGCCGTTACGCTCCAGATATTCTATCATCTTTTTGCCCGGCAGGTTCTTGGTGCCGTTGAAGGCCATGTGTTCGAGGAAGTGGGCGAGGCCCTGTTGGGAATCTTCCTCCTGGACAGCTCCTACGTGGTGGAAAATGTAGAAAGATGCCTGTCCCTTGGGTTTTTCGTTGTGACGGATGTAGTACGTCATGCCGTTTTCGAGTCGTCCGACGCGCACCTCCTTATCGGCGGGAATCGGCATGTCAGGCTGTAGTTGCGCCATGACATTCGTCATTGCGAACAGCGTGACAAGTAAAAGAATGAACCTTTTCATAAAATGATTGTTAATTGATTTTGGGTGAAATTATTTGTATTGCGTTGTCATTCGGTTGTTTCTTCCGGTCGGTATTCGATGATGTCGCTCGGCTGGCAGTTCAGTTCGCGGCAAATGGCTTCCAGCGTTGAAAAGCGGATCGCCTTGGCCTTGCCGTTCTTGAGAATGGAAAGGTTGGCCGGGGTGATATCGACCCGCTCGGCGAGCTCGCCGAGTGACATCTTTCGTTTCGCCATCATGACATCTATGTTGATGATTATCGCCATGTCTTGCGTCCCCCCCCCGTGTGTATATTGTATATCGACATTTATTTTTTCTTTAGATCGTGAGTTTTTGCTCTTCGCTCAACCGGGATCCGATCGAGAAGACCTCGGCCGAGAAGAGTACCAGAATCGCCATGACGATGTTCCAGTAGTTGAGCGGGAACGAGGCGGCGACTTGCAGGGGCGAATCTTCGAGAAACGTCCGGGTCGTACTCTGGTAAATATAAGAGCCGACTCCGGTGCAGACTTCGGCCAGAATCAGCAGGAACCCTACGGCACGCGTGTAGATGATGATACGCCCCGGCAGGGGTTGTTCGTCCCGTACCGATTTGCGCAGGATATTGATAATCAGCGCTACCAGGATCAGGATAGAGAGCTTGGCCAGCAGGGCCGGGATGGACAGCAGCAGTATGTAATTGATTCTGTTCAGTGTCCGGACTACTGTCGGGTCACTGTTTTCGTCCGTTTTGACGTAGATATTAACCCCCGTATATTCGGCTTCGGTGGAGATCGATGCGTGTCCGGTTTCTATCGGGAAAAGAGTTTCGTCGCTCTGGGCGTTTTGCAACCGGGCCGCCAAAAAGTAGGTGTGTTGCGCGATACCGTGTTTTTCCTGCATCCGAATGTCTTCGGACGCAGCCTGCCAACCTGTCGCCAGACTCGACGACACGTGGGGCACGAAGCTGTGGATGAATCCTGCGGCCAGAGCCAGGAAATAAAAGATGTAAATGACCAGCAGATGGCGCCGCAAAGATTTTTTCTGTTTTTTGTCCATTTTCGGTTTGCTGAATACGTAATGGAGGTGTTCGACCTGTTTTTAACCTCCGGTGAGGCAAAGATAGTAAAGAACTTCTGCAAAACAAATAATTTTTATCGTTTTTCGATAAAAACGCAATAAAATATAACGAATGATGTTTCTCGTCTGAATACGGAGCGGAATTTTCCGGACTTTTCCCGAACCGGAGATCGGACGGGCAACCCGGCTGAAACCTACCGAAGGTCGGACCGGCAGGGATCATCCCCGTCTTGGAGGCGAGGCCCCTGCAAGTACGGACGATCGAAACGAGAAAGCCCCTCTACGAGCTTCGTTACGCGGGGGAGCCGAAAACAAAAGTTGAGTTTGGTTCTCCGCTCTTCTTGTTATTATCTTTGACTTCTTCTTAGACACTCCATGCCGGCAAAACGCAAATAAAATTTGCTTTTGCACCCGGCTTATTCGTATCTTTGCACGAAATGCAGTCGGCGCGGCCGGAAGGCTTCGCTCTGTTTCCGGCATACGCCGCTACTGTCCGCAGGAAGCCGGGCCGGGGCGTTTTTGTAGGAATGAAACCATTCGGTATCTACGGCTTTCTCCCGGCCCGGCGGATAACCGGCGGATTGTCGTTTCGTTGCATTTGAAATTGAAAAACGCACTGAAATATGGCAGAGAAAACAGGTTACACTTATTATGCAGACCCTCAGCAGGTCGATTTCACACTTCGGATGACCGTTCCGGCTTTGGCGAACGAGGTCCTCAATACGGCGGGTGTCGATGCCCAGCGCAAAGGGTTCGGGATCGATAAGTTGAATAAGGAAAACCGCTCGTGGGTGCTTTCACGCATGGCGATCGAGATCGACGACCGCCCCGAACAATACAGCTCTTATGAAATCGTGACGTGGGTGAACGAGTACAACCGGATGCTCTCGACCCGTAATTTCACGCTGCACGATGCCGCCGGCCGGGAGTTCGGGCGGGCCGTGACGCAGTGGTGCATCATCGACTTGGGTGCCCGCAAGGCGATCGATCTCAATACGGTCATCGGCACCTGCGCCGATTCGATTGTGGATGCTCCGTCGCCGACCGAAAAGCCGCGCAAAGTGACGGGGATCGTTCCGCAGCATATTGCCGAACACCGGGTGGTTTACAGCGACATCGACTTCAACCGTCACGTCAATACGATGCGCTATATCAACATGATGTTCGATATGCTGCCCATCGAGCAGCTGACCGCGATCCGCCCGGTGCGTCTTGACATTCATTTCATGCACGAATGCCGTTACGGGCAAACCCTTACGGTCGGGTACGAACAACGGGACGGCTTGTCGCTGTTTGAGTTTTCGAACGGAGAGGAAGCCGCTGTCCGGGCGGCGCTCGAGTGGCGTTGATGTGTCGTATTTCGTGGTGGCGGGCGAGGCAGGGAGCCGAACCGAATCGACTTCGTTTCGGTCCGTTTTTACGATCGGCTTTGTTCCTTTCTGGAACGGGTTTTGCCGATATAGAGACAAAACCTTTATTATTATGGAAAAGATCAAAGTTGCGAACAAGTACCAGAAAAGTATCGATCTATTGAACGATGCTTTGGGAAAAGAGATTGCCACCTCGCTCCAGTACATGTATTTCCATGTCCATTTCGAAGATGCCGGTTACGAGTATCTTTCCAAAAAGATGCGGATGATTTCCATCGCCGAAATGCGTCACAGCGAGGAGTTGTCCGACCGTATCCTCTTCTTGCAGGGGGACGTGAATATGAACCCGTCGTTTACGACGCGCCAGATCTCCGATCCCAAGGAGATGTTCCGTTTCGCTATACAGCTGGAACAGAGTACGATCGACAGCTATAACGATGCCGCTCGCATTGCGGCCGAAGCCGACGATTCGGTAACGCACAAGATGTTCCAGGATCTGGCCGTCGAAGAGGAGGAGCACTTGGACTATTTCCGCAACGAGTTGCAGAACCTGCTCGATTACGGCGACAAGGAGTACCTCGCCTTGCAATCTTTTGCACGCAGCAAGGCCGAAGCCGAAGGGAAGGTTTCCGAGTAGTTTTTCCTCGCGGACGCGAGATAATGCGTCCCATACGTGGTTTTTGAATAAAATTTCATATCTTTACACGCGAAAAAAACTATTAACTTATTAAAATAATAGAGATATGAAATTTTATATCCGTATCGTGCTGCTGGCGGCTTTCCTGACGAGTTTGTTGTCGGCTCACGCGCAGTCCCCGACCATTACCTGGGACAGCACTGTGAAGAACCTCGGCGATTCGAATTACGAAGTCGTATTTACGGGTAAGATCCTGCCGGGATGGCATACGTACGACCTGCATTCGGACGTTTCTTCGACCCTGGTGGAGTTCGAGCCTGCAACGGGCCTGACGCTCGACGGCGATCCTTATGAGATCAACGCTTCCAAACGCGAATACGACGATATTTTCGAGGTCGAAATGGGTACTTATTTCGATGAAATCATCCTCGGTCAGAAAGTCACCCTGACGGGTGAGGGCGCCGTATTGAAAGGCAATATCAACTGGCGTTCCTGCGAGGAGGAAAATTGCAATTCGCCCGAGGATTGGGGATTCGAGATCACGATCGGCGATCCCGAGGCGGCCCGGGCATCCGTTGCGGCCGGGGATGCTGCGGATCAACCTGTTTCCGGCGACGGAGCCGGAGAGTCCAAAACCCTGTGGGGTCTGATTATCGAAGCGGTTCTTTGGGGCTTCGCGGCGCTGCTCACTCCTTGTGTATTCCCGATGGTCCCGATGACCGTATCGTTCTTTATGAAAGGCAGCGGATCGCCTGCTGCGGGACGTTTCAAGGCTTCGATGTACGGTTTCTTCATCGTAGCGCTCTATACGCTTCCCATTGCGGCGATCATTCTGATTACGCGTCTGGTGGGCGGCGATGCCGTGACGGCCGACATCTTCAACTGGCTGGCTACGCACTGGCTTCCCAACCTGATCTTCTTCATCGTGTTCATGATTTTCGCCGCATCGTTCTTCGGGGCCTTCGAGATCACGCTTCCGAGCTGGATGGTCAATAAGAGCGACCGGCACGCGGACAAAGGCGGTTTGATCGGTATCTTCTTCATGGCTCTGACGCTGGTGTTGGTGTCGTTCTCCTGCACCGGGCCGATCGTCGGCAACGTCCTGATTCGTTCGACTGCCGGCGAATTCTGGGTGCCCATCGTGACGATGTTCGCTTTCTCGCTGGCTTTTGCTCTGCCTTTTACGATTTTCGCTTTCTTCCCCTCCTTGCTGAAAGACCTGCCCAAGAGCGGCGGTTGGCTCGGTTCCGTGAAGGTCGTTCTCGGTTTTATCGAGGTCGCCCTCGGTTTCAAGTTCCTGAGTATGGCCGACCAGACCTACCACTGGGGGTTGCTCGACCGTGAGGTCTATTTGGCGATCTGGATCGTCGTGTTCACATTGCTGGGTTTCTATTTGCTGGGTAAGATCCGCTTCGCTCACGACGACGAACTCAAGCACGTTTCGGTGACGCGGCTGACGCTGGCCATCGCTTCGCTTTCGTTCGCGGTCTATATGTTTCCGGGTATGTTCGGTGCGCCGCTGAAAGCTCTTTCTGGCTATTTGCCCCCGATGCATACGCAGGACTTCGTGATCAATACGCAGGGTGTCGTTGCCGCACCGTCAGCAACGGCACAGACGACTGAAAAGATCAAATATGCGGATATCCTGCACTGGCCTTACGATCTGCCGGGGTATTTCGATCTGGCCCAGGCCGAAGCCGCTGCCAGGGAGGCCGATAAACCCTTGTTTGTGGACATTACGGGAATCAGTTGTGTGAATTGCCGCGAAATGGAAGCCCGCGTCTGGAGCGATCCGCGCGTGCAGCAGATCCTGCGCGACGATTACGTGCTGGTAGCCCTCTATACCGACGACAAGACCAAAGTGCCCGAGAACGAATGGGTGACCACTGCGGGAGGCAAGGTTCTCAAGGACATCGGCCGCATCAACTCCTACATCGCCCAGACCCGTTTCGGGGTGAACGGACAGCCCAACTACCTGATCCTCGGCCGTGATGGGCAGGAATTGGTTCCCAAGCGGGCTTACAATCTCGACGTGGAGGCATACATCGACTTCCTGAAGAGCGGTGTGGAGGCGTATAATAAAACGAAATAGGATGGATAGTGATAACCGGTTCGGGCAGTTCCTCCCGAACCGGTTATCGTTATCTCCTTGTTGCAGGATTCGGTAGGGTATTTGTATTTTTCCTGAAGTTGCCGTGCGCTGTTTATTCGAAAACAGGAGGGCCGTACCGAAGGTTTGAATCCGTTCGGGGATTCGATTTCAGTTATAAATAAAAGTTCGGGGTATGAAAATTTCGATCGTGGGGCCCGCCCATCCGTATCGTGGGGGCTTGGCCGTAATTATGCAGAGCATGGCCCGGGTTTTCCAACATCGGGGCGACGAGGTGAAGATCAAGACTTTCACGCTCCAGTATCCCCGTATTTTCTTTCCCGGCAGGAATCAGACGGTGCAGACACCTCCGCCGCCCGATCTGTACATCGTGCGGTGCGTGAATACGATGAATCCGTTCAACTGGATCGCCGTGGGGCGGTGGATCGCCCGCGAGAAGCCGGATTTCGTGCTGATGAAATACTGGACCCCCTTTATGGCGCCCTGTTTCGGTACGATCGCCCGCTTTGCCAAAAAGAACGGTACGACGCGTATCCTTTGTCAGATCGACAACGTCGAACCGCATGAACGCCATATGACCGACAAGCCGTTCAACCGCTATTTCCTGAGGGCGGTGGACGGCTTTATCTATATGTCCGAGCAGGTGCACCGCGAATTGCGCCGATATACGCAGGTTCCGGCGCTCTTCTCTCCGCATCCGCTTTTCGAAAATTTCGGTATCGTCATCGACCGTACGGAGGCCTGCATCCGCCTCGAACTGGATCCTTCGAAACGCTATGCGCTCTTTTTCGGTCTGATTCGGGACTACAAGGGATTGGACCTGTTGCTCGATGCCTGGAAGATCTACAAGCGGGAGCATCCTGCCGAAGACCGGCGCCTGATCGTGGCCGGTGAGTTCTATGCTCCGAAAGAGAAGTATTTGAAGCAAATCGCCGACAACGGACTGGAGGACGATGTGATTCTGCACGACTATTTTATTCCGGACGAATTGGTGCGTTACTATTTTTCCGTCGCAGATTTTTTGGTGCAGCCGTATCGTTCGGCCACGCAGAGCGGCGTGACCCAGATCGCTTATCAATTCGACCTGCCGATGGTGGTGACCGACGTGGGCGGTCTTCCGGAGATCGTGCCGGACGGTCGTGTCGGCTTCGTCTGCCGTCCCGATGCCGCAGAAGTCGCCCGGGCCATCGACCGTATCTGGCGGGACGATGTGCTCGCGGGATTCCGTGCGAACATGGAAGAGGAGAAGAAGCGCTTTTCGTGGGATGCGATGTGCGATCGCATTACGGAACTTTACCGATTGGTTAAATAGGAAGCGTAGAGGGTCGATCCGATTAAATAGGAACTCTTGTATCTCGAAAAGCGGAATCTCGTACGATCCTCGTCGCTTTAGCCGATAGACTCTTTATTACAAAACCCCCGCTGCAATTTGCAGCGGGGGTTTACTCATCATTTTTCCGGCAGACCGGGGATACGGATTATCGTTATTTCTTGATGTTGGGCAGTTCCAGGCCGTAGTGCTTTTTACGGTCTTCGAGCTTGAGCCAGAAAGCCAGCAGGAAAGCCAATACGCCGAGGCTGGCGAAAATCAGCATCGGAACCGTGTAGTTGTAGCTTACGTGTTCACCGGCTTTGATCGCTTCTCCCACGCCGGGATTGACCTTGTTGAGAACCCAGCCGATGATCATCGGGAAGGCCATCAGTCCGAGGTTCTGGATCCAGAAAATCGTTGCATAGGCAGAACCCATATAGCGGTTATCGACCAACTTGGGTACCGAAGGCCACAGGGCGGCGGGAACCAGCGAGAAAGAGAGGCCGAGCAGGATGATCGCCGAGAACGCGATAGCGGGGGTGAGGGGAACCAGTGCGAAAGTCATGTGGCAGATGAACATCAGGATCGCACCGATCATCAGCATCGTCGCGCCTTTGCCCTTGTGGTCGAGGAACCAGCCGAGGAGCGGAGTCAGAATCATTGCACCCATCGGGAACCAGCGGAAGATGTCCGAAGCCTGCTGGTTGGTGATGCCCAGATTACTTTCGAGCATACCCGTTGCGAAACGCTGGAACGGGAAAATCGCCGAATAGTAGAGCACGCAGAGTGCCGAAACGATCAGGAAGGTTTTGCTGCTGAAAAGGTTCTTCAGATCGGCGACCTTGAAGGGCTCTTCGGTTTCTCCTATCGGGGTGTCTGCCTCGGTTTGTCTGTCGAGTTTGAAGTCCATGACCGAGAAAGCGATGTAGGTCAGCAGGCCGATGCAGAGCAACAGGCCGACAACGGCTACCGGACGTGCTACGCTCGGATCGCCGCCCCAGTTAGCCACCCAGGGCGACAGGCTGAATACGGCGAATACGCCCAGTCGGGCAATAGCCATTTCCAGGCCCATCGCCAGAGCCAGTTCTTTCCCCGTGAACCACTTGACGATTGCACGGGATACTGTCACACCGGCCATCTCCGTACCGCAGCCGAAGATCATGAAGCCCAGGCAGGCGAGCTTCGCGCTGGCCGGAATGTCCGTGAGGAACGAATTGAGGAACTCGTAACCGAATCCGCCTTCATAGAAGTAGTTGCTCAGCCCGTAGAATTTGATACCGGCACCGAGTACCATCAGCGAGGCCGAAAGAATACCCGTAAACCGTACGCCCATCTTGTCGAGGATGATACCTGCGACGAGCAGGAAACCGCAGACGTTCAGAATGAATTCCGAACCGCCGTACAGTCCGAAAATCGTGGGGCTCCAGCCTCGGGTGCTTTCGAGCATGTTCTGCAACGGCGAGAGGACATCGACGAACATGTAGCCGAAGAACATGGTGAGCGCCACCAGAATCAGCGCGGTCCACCGAGCCCACGCCGAGTCGTTCAGTTTCTTTTGAATAGCTTGTGTCATAGTTTATTGAATTGGTTATTGTTAGTTAAAAAGCTTCTGTATGCTCCCCCGTGTAACGTTTGAGGATTTCATAGGCCGAGGTAATGCCCAGCTCTCCGGCTTTCGAGAGGTCGAGGCAGCCCTTGCGTGTGTCTTTCATATAGATTTGGGTCATGCCCCGGTTGTAGAACGCTTCGGCGAAGAGGGGATTCAGTTCGATGGCTCTTGAGAAATCTTCGAAGGCCTCGGGCAGTTTGCCTGAAAGAGCCAGCAGCGTTCCCCGGTTGTAGTAGGCTTCGGCGAAGTTCGGGAAGAGGCGGAGCGTCTTGTCCAGATCGGCGATGGCTTCGTCGTAATTGTAGGTGCGTGTATGGGTGTTGGTGAGTTTGTTCGCCGGGTCGGAGTCGATCGAAATTCGCTGATAGGGATTGTCCAGGCCCGAAATGAAGTCGATCATTTCGGCCCGTGTCACGGCCCGGTTGAAGTAGAGGAATGGATTGGCGGCATTGTCTGCGATAGCCGACGAATAGGCGCCGACCGAATTGGTGAATTGTCGGATCAGCGATTGCGAAATGGCATATTGTACTTGCAGGAGCCAGTCGCGCGGATTCTGGCGCAGGATTTCGGCATAGCGGCTGTCGAGCATCGCCAAAGAGTCCGCATCGATGTTCGTGGGCCGGTTGGAGAGGACGAGGTAGGGATTGTCCAGTTTTTTCTCGAAGTCTTTGACCCGTTGCAGGGTATAGCGGTTCGACGCCTCGATCCGGGTGGTGTCGGGCTGCATCAGGGTGAAGCGGAACAGGGGAAGCAGACGCATGTTGCTGCGGCCCAGGTTCGGTTGTTCCGAAATGCGGTCGAAGTAGTTGTTGGTGAATTGGTTGTCGAAGGCCAGCAGTTTGTCCATCCGTTGTGTCGTATCGGCATAGATCGAGTAGGTGCTGTCCTTCAGGTGGGATTTGTATTCGGCGATCTTGCGTTGGGCAATCTCTTCGTCCCGTTTCGCAGCCTTGGGGTTATGCAACGCATAGCGCAGGGCGCTGCGGTTCAGGTAGGCGTTGGCGAAGTCGGGGTAGAGTTCGATGGCCCGGGTGTAGTCGCGCTCGGCGCCTTCGAGATCGCCCAAGCGGGTTTTGAGCATGGCACGCAGGTAATAGACCTGGACATTGCCGGGGGAGTAGAGCGCCACGCGGTCGAAGTCGTCGAGTGCGCGGTTGTAATCGCCGATCTGGGTGCGGAGAATCGCCCGGTTGAAATAGGTGAACGAGTTGGTCGAGTCCAGTTGTAGCACCCGGTCGAAATCCGCGAGGGCCTGCATCGGACGGTTGGTGTTGGAATAGACCACCGCCCGGTTGAAATAGGGCGGCAGGAAAGCCGAGTCGCAGCGGATCGACATGTCGAAATCGGCTTCGGCTCGGGCATACTCCTCTTTTTGCAGCAACAAGGTTCCGCGTTGGTAATAGCCGTTGGGATTTTCGCGGTTGGTGCGGATCGCCTGGTCGAAATTTTCCAGGGCCCGTACGGTGTCCTTCAGGTAGAGGTAGGCTGTGCCGCGGCCGATGTAGGCGTCGGCTACCTTGTTTTCCTGGAAGATGAATTTGTCGAAATCCTCGATCGCCTCCTCGTATTGCTTGTTCTGCAGGCGCGTATAGCCCCGGCTGTAATAGGCGTCCGGCAGGTCGGGCCTCAGGTCGATCGCCTCGCGGAAATCCTGCAGCGCGTCGTCGTAGTTGCCCATGCGCGTACGGGTCAGCGCCCGGTAGATGTAGGCGGTCGTGAACACGGGGTTTTTGACGATGGCAGCCGAAAAGTCGGTATCGGCACCCAGCAGGTCGTCGAGGTTGAATTTGGCTACACCCCGCAGGAAATAGCCCTCTGCGGCGTCCGGATCGGCCCGCAACAGGATGTTGAGCACACGAATCGCCTCCTGATATTCGCGGTTCATCAGGCAACGGCGGCTGGCCCAGTAGAAGTAGTCTTTGTTGTATTGGGCGTCGGCAGCGGCAGCGTTGCCCAGCAGCGTCCCCAACAGGATGATTTTCAGGATAAATTTGCGCAATGCCACGACACCCCGATTTGGTTGTGATTATTCTTGTTCGTATCCGAAGCGCTTGAGTTGCCGTTCGTTATCGCGCCAGTTCTCGTTTACTTTGACGTACAACTCCAGGAAAACCTTCTTGCCGAGGAATTGTTCTATGTCCTCGCGGGCCTGTTGTCCGACTTTTTTGAGTTTCTCGCCCTTGTGTCCGATCAGGATGCCCTTCTGGGAGTCGCGTGCGACATAGATGACCGCCGAAATGCGGTCGATCGTCGGTTCCTCCCTGTAGGCTTCGATCGCTATTTCGCAACAGTAGGGGATCTCCTTGTCGTAGTTGCGCAGGATCTTTTCGCGGATTATTTCCGAGGCGAAGAATCGCAGCGTTTTGTCCGTGAGCGTATCTTTGGAGTAGAAGGCTTCTCCCTCGGGCAGCCGTTCCAGAATCAGGTCGAAAAGTCCCTTGATGTTGAAATTCTCGCGTGCCGATACCGGGACGATCGTGGCGGGCGGGAGCAGCCGCCGGCCTTTATCGACGAGGGGCGAAGATT
>OBYF01000525.1_pt1 | contig 21915 bp, 19 predicted proteins | sample 1495471 | NCBI WGS metagenome assembly OBYF01 (sample SAMEA2580185, study PRJEB22360) | human gut metagenome | biome: human gut; feature: human-associated habitat; material: faeces | place: Denmark | collected 2008/2010
TTCAGAATGTATTGGACCGTAGTTGGGAAGTTCTTCCTAAACTACCGGCATCATTGCTCAAAGTTCGACTTTTGACTTATTGTTATAGCGAAGTTTATGATAAGGAATTAGCTCAAGAAGCACATGCTATTATCAATACGTGGGATCAGTCACAGTTGACGTTGGAGCAGGTGGAGATTATTGAGGATCTGAAGAATTTTGAAGAAAATCAATATCCTTACGAGGTGTCGGATAACTAATTGACATTTTTACTTTGGGAGTATGTTATTAGGTTGATACTTTAAGTATTGTTTATAATATTTTTATCTAAAGATAAGATTATTATTTCTATTCCAAATTCAAGAGTTCGTATAGAAATGTGTGTCAGATATTTGTGGATACTTTAAAAGTAAATGTACTTTTAAAGGTTATTGCTTATGATTAATCGTATAGTGCAGAAATTTAGAGGAGAGTTGAATGGAATTATTTTGTAGTTTTAAATTTATACTTTCATTATTGTAAAGCAATCATATTCTATAATTACATATGAAGATTTTATATATAACATCGGATCCCCTTGAATATTGGACATCTGCAAATATTAGAAATTTAAATTTAATAGAGGGACTATTATCATGTGGTCATCAAGTAACCACTCTATCTACAGAGGTTGGGCTTAATTCTTTAGGGAAAAGTAATAATGTACCTCGAGAATGTAAGCGTTATTTTATACCACTTAATAAGTTACATTCTATAATGACACAGAAAAAAACTGATCATTCTAATTTGATAAATAAGTTTATATCAGTATTAAAAGAATCTTTATACATTTTAAAAAAGCATTTTACAATATATGATGCAAGGAAAATGGAAGTTTCCAATCTTAAGATGATTAATATTGTTGAACATTATGATGTTATGATATCATCTTCTGATCCTAAATCATCTCATTTATATGCAGAAAAATTGAAAAGATTATATCCTAATATAGCAGATAAATGGGTTCAATACTGGGGGGATCCTTTTACGGGTGATATCAGTAAAGGATTCATTGGATTACATTCATCTTTGGCAAAAGAAGAATTAAGACTGCTTCAATTGTGTGATTTAGCAGTTTATGTGTCACCATTAACAATGAATTATATCTGTAATAAGTATAGAAAAAATGATATTGAAAGAAAAATTTATTTTACTCCAATTGCGTATAGCCATCCCAAGCTATACAGAGCAAAATCTAATGAGCCTTATCTAATCGGATATTTTGGAGATTATTGTAAAAGAAATAGAAATATTCTTCCTTTATATAATGCAATGGCTAGATTAGGCGATAAGGCGCTCTTAAAAATTATTGGGGCATCAGATGTTTCTTTAGCTCAAACTAACAATGTTCAAGTATTTAAACGAATGCCTGCTGTTGAACTCCAGCAAGTTGAGAAAGATACTAATTTGAGAATATGTATATGCAATAGGAATGGTACACAGATTCCTGGGAAGATTTACCATGCTGGTGCTACAGATACACCAACCCTTATTATTTTGGATGGAGATTGTGCATCTGAAATCAGAAAATATTTTGAACAATTCAATCGATATTATTTTTGTGAGAACAACGAACAAAGTATATATGATGCAATAAATAAAATTAGTGATTATAATTTGAATACAACAATAAGTTCGATGCCAGTCAGTGATTTTAATGCAATAAGTGTTGCACAAAATATTATTAAGCGTTTAGGATATTAATGAAAAGTTTTTTGAAAGTTTTTAGTGCTTTATTATGGCGTTAATAGGCCTGTATATAATTGCTGCTCTGATTGCAACGGTTTTATTTTTTAAACATCTAAGGAATGCTGGTATAACAGTCAGTACTACTTTTCATGTTGTTTATATAGCATATTATCTATATGTTCCTCCTTTGGTTTTATATTTGTTGGATAAAAATCTCCTGTCGAGACATGTTATGCGTTTTGATTTTATCGCAAGTACTGATTTTTTTGCAAGATGGTTTGCATTTATTTTAGCTGCAATAGGATATATCGTTTTTTTGATAGTATTTCGTAATAAAGTATTTATCAAAAAAAAGCAATATGAAATTTATTTAGATGATATACAACGTCATTTATTTTATAATAATCTATTTAATGTTGGAAAAGCGTTTACTATCATTGGTGTATTGTGCATTGTTTTTGTAATGAGGGAATTAGGAGGGTATTCACAGATGATTCTCATTGCTGCTAGTTTACGTGGTTATAATGTTGATGTCTCAACTTTCTATTCTCCATTTGGAGCGATGTGCTTATCAATGTCTGCTTTTATATTTGGTGCATCGATATGTAATTTTTCTTGTTTAAAGTATGTCAAAGGTGCATCTATTTGGTTAGTAATAAATCTCATTTTTACTCTTATTTATATATTATACAATCAAGGTCGTTCCCCTCTAGTTTTCTTTTCAGCATGTTTGATATACGGATATTTAAAAAATAAGAGTATTAAGGAGTCGCGTATAATTCTAATTTTTATGTGTTGTATCGTTTTGGTTGTTATAGGTTCTGGATCATTAAGAGCAATTCTTAGAGGGGTTTCTGCACAAGAAACAGAAGCTGTGTCTTTAATTGACAATATCAGTTCATCTCTTTCTGACCTTTCTTATCCGTATGCCAATACTTTAAAGTCTACAGTGTTTACTACCGAATATGGTTATAGATTTTTCAAGGATTATTATTTATGGTTTATTGATTTGTTACCTAGTCGTTTGTTTTCTATGGTAGGAATCAACATTGGAGATATAGAAACGATGACATCTATAGTTTCTTTTGAATATTCGGGTGGAAAAGAATACCTTGGAGGGGTTCCAGTAGATTTTATAACATCAGGATATTTTCAAGGAGGGGTAATAGGGCTCATTCTAAATTGTCTTATAGTACTATCTTTACTTAAATTTATTGAATCATTTGTTGAATCTTTACCAACTTCATGTTCATCTATTAAATTTTGGTATTGTACTTCCATTACGATGGCTACAATTTTAAGTATGGACCCATGTAAAATGCCTTTAATGTATCTTTATCTTTTTATTCTTTTGTTCGTATTACGTGAAAAAAGTATTCGATTAGGTATATATAGACCTAAAATTAAACTCGTCATGAAATTTTAGGATAAGATTAATTAACTATATCTTTTAAATTATAATGTTAAACGTTTTAAAATTTATCTCTGAGAATGTGACTTTCCGTAAGGAGAGTATGTTTAAGGTGGATATAGAAAACAACAAAGAGCGTATAAGTAAAGAAGTTCAAAATAGGTCTCTTTGTGTCATTGGGGGAGCTGGTAGTATTGGCTCATCTTTCATTAAAGCTATTCTTCCTTTCAGACCTTCTAAACTAGTAGTGGTTGATCTCAATGAAAATGGGCTTGCAGAGTTAACTAGGGATCTTCGTTCAACTGATGGAATGTATATTCCTGAAGAATATAGAGCGTATACTTTGAATTTTGCAGACCCTATCTTTACAAGAATATTTCGCGAAGAAAAAGGATTTGATATTGTAGCAAACTTTTCAGCTCATAAACATGTACGTAGTGAAAAAGATAAATACTCAGTTCAAGCTCTAATAGAGAATAATGATATTAAAGCAAAGAAATTTATGGATCTTCTTTGCGAGTATCCGCCTAGGCATTTCTTCTGTGTAAGTACTGATAAAGCTGCTAATCCAGTCAACATTATGGGGGCGAGTAAGCGTGTTATGGAAGATATGATTATGGCTTATACAGATAGGTTTCCTATAACGACAGCACGTTTTGCAAATGTCGCTTTTTCTAATGGCTCCCTTCCTGATGGTTGGATTGCTCGTTTAATGAAGCAGCAGCCTTTAGCTGCACCTAATGATGTAAAACGTTATTTTGTTTCTCCTGAGGAGAGTGGACAGATTTGCATGCTTGCTTGTATCCTTGGTAATAACGGTGAAATTTTCTTTCCTAAACTTCGTGAGGAGCAGATGATTACGTTTGATAGCTTTTGTAAAAGGTTTGTGAAAAACGCAGGGTATGAAGAGAGAATATGCTTATCAGATAGCGAAGCTAAAAAATTTGCAGCCCAAAGAGATGAGGATAGTAAGGAATACCCAGTGTTCTACTTTTCAAGTGATACTACTGGTGAGAAAAGTTTTGAGGAGTTTTATATTCCTGGAGAAAAGATTAATACAGAGCGTTTCAATGCTCTTGGTGTAATTGAGGAAACGACTCATCGTCCTATAGTTGAGGTTGAGGACTTCTTTAAAGAGCTTGAGAGGATCTTTCATAAGGATGAGTTTACAAAGGCTGAAGTCGTAGCTGCACTTAAATCATTTTTACCGAATTTCAAACATGAGGAGAAAGGAAAAAATCTAGATCAGAAAATGTAATAATAGAAGATATGTACGAAAAAGTAATCTCTTTTATACACGATATTTACGGAACACAAGATTTTGTTCCGCTGAGTGTTCCTAAGTTTTCCGGAAATGAGAAAAAGTACCTCGAAGAGTGTATTGACACTACTTTTGTTTCTAGTGTTGGTAAATTTGTTGACCGTTTTGAGTCGGATATGGCTACTTATACTGGGGCAAAGAAGGCCGTAGTTTGCGTAAGCGGGACTAATGCACTCCATATGGCAATGATGCTTGTTGGAGTTGAGCGTGACGACGAGGTATTGACCCAAGCCCTTACTTTTATTGCTACTTGTAATGCTATTAGCTATATTGGGGCTCATCCAGTATTTATAGATGTTGATAAAGAGACAATGGGGTTATCTCCTATAGCTGTTAAGAACTGGCTTGTTAAAAATGCTGAGATGAAGAATGGGCAATGTTATAATAGGAATACTGGTAGAAAAGTAAAGGTTTGTATTCCTATGCATACTTTCGGTCATCCTGTATATATTGAAGAATTGATTCATGTTTGTGAGGAATATCATATTGATGTTATTGAGGATGCAGCAGAAAGTATCGGTAGCCTGTATAAAGGTAAACATACAGGAACTTTTGGCAAGGTGGGGGCGATTAGTTTTAATGGAAATAAAACGATTACGACTGGAGGTGGGGGGATGATGCTGTTCAATGATGAAGAATTAGCTGCTAAAGCGAAGCATCTCACAACACAAGCTAAGGTCCCTCATCGTTGGGAGTTTCGCCACGATCAAATAGGGTATAATTATCGTATGCCTAATATTAATGCAGCTCTTGGGTGTGCTCAGCTAGAGAATCTTGATAATTACATTGAAAGCAAGCGTAAGGTTGCTGAAGAATATGCGGATTTTTTTAAGAATGTTAAGGATATTGATTTTTTTGTAGAACCAGAGAATTGCTATTCAAATTATTGGCTCAACGCAGTTCTCCTTAGAAATAAAGAAGCACAGCTTGCCTTTCTTCAAGAAACAAATGACCATGGAGTTATGACTCGTCCTATTTGGGAACTTATGACTCGTCTTCCAATGTTTGAGTATTGCGAGAATGATGGTTTAGAGAATACTGTCTGGTTCGCAGATAGAGTAGTTAATATTCCTAGTAGTGTAAGATGAATTTGCAATTTGTTGATATATCGAGAATAAATCTTTGACAGTATTGAGATGTACTATGAGCTAGTGATAAACAGTAGAGAGTTATGGACGAAATATAAAGGATATTCTTTTATATGTATATGAGTTTGTAATTATATTAGAGAATCTTGTATCTGAATGTAAGTACCTAAATTAGGGCTTAACTTTTAAAGTAATGCCTTCGCAGCTTAACATTTAAACATCATATTATGTACAGTCGCGAAGATTTGGAAAGATTCTATTTCTAGTACCAAAGAAGGCTATTCTTAAGAGACTCTCGGTAGAGCAATTTTGTTCAGGTAACAAAGTTTTTTACAACATCTTCTGCAATTGGTACAAGGATATCCGCAAGAAGTTAGTAGAAGTGCAGGTAGATGGGTTTCCATTCCTCCGGTTCACGAAAATCCGAAGGATGACATTCATTCACAAGAACCCTCATCGAAGGCGACCAATACTTCTTCCGTTCGTATATTCTTGGAGTTGCGCATGAGTAATGGTTTTCATTTCACGCAGAAGAATTTAAGTTATTAGGATCTGAAGGCTCTGATGGAGAAGTTGGGGGCTTATGTTGAGTGTTACAGGAATCAATCATTGCTATTACCTACGTGACTTTACTGACCTGTGTTGTAAACACAGTCGTGTGTTGTCCATTATTCGTGAGCCGAATGACAGTGAGTTGTTCATTGTTATGTCTCGTGACCGTCGTATAGTGCGGCTTTTTACATATGACCACTGATCGTACAGTTTGTTCGAAAAGAAGTTTGTATCTTAAAAATATACTAAACAACTCATTCTGTATTGGAAATTTTGCATATTATAAGTTGTAACAAAATGATGAAGTATAGAGAAATATCAATCAAAAAAGAAACTTCTATTATTGAAGCACTAAGAGTAATGGATGATGTTCACCATAAAATGCTATTAGTATTTGATGGAAGCCATTTTTATTCTATTGTTACAATTGGAGAACTTCAAAGAGCTATAATTGCAAATTATGCAATGGATACTCCTATTTGGAAAATTATAGATATAGAGGATAAGGAATATGCTTATCAAGTGGATACTAAAGATGAGATTGGGAAAAAAATACTGAAAATTAGAGCTGAATTCATGCCGATTTTAAACTCTGCAGGAGATTTAGTTGAAGTGGCTTTTTGGGAAGACTTCTTTTCAACTGATAAAAGGGAGTCTAATTTGCAAAAGGTTAATTTACCTGTTGTAATAATGGCAGGTGGCAAAGGTACTCGACTTAAACCATTAACCAATGTGCTACCTAAACCATTGATCCCTGTAGGGGATAAAACGATCCTAGAGGAAATTATGGAACAGTTTGAAGAAATGGGGTGCCAAACTTTTTATATGTCAGTAAATTATAAATCTGATATGATACGGTTTTACCTTGATCAACTAGAACACAAATATAATATCTCTTTTTTTCAGGAGGATAAGCCTTTAGGTACTATTGGGAGCGTTTCCCTATTAAAAAATAAAATCAAAACTCCATTTTTTGTTTCAAATTGTGATATTATTATAGATCAAGACTATCGTGAAGTATATGAGTATCATAAAAAAAATCAAAATGATATAACAATTGTTACAGCAGTTAAAAGTTTCAAGATACCCTATGGCGTAATTGAAACTGCAGAGAATGGTCTTATGGTTAGATTGACAGAAAAACCAGAGATAACATATAAGATTAACACTGGAGTTTATTTACTTCAATCTGAGTTAATTAAAGAAATTCCAGAAGCTCAATTCTTTCATATTACAGATTTGATGGAAAAAGTCAAATCTCAAGGTGGTAAGGTTGGATGCTTCCCAGTTAGTGAGAAAGCTTGGAAGGATATGGGCGATTGGAATGAATATTTAAAAATTATTGGACAATGACAAAGGTGCTAATAGTTGGTAATGCATTTGATGATAAATGGATTGGAAATCTAGTAAAATATGTAAAAAAATGTGATAGCTGTATAGAGATTGATGTGTTTAATTCTAGTCCAAAACATGAAGGAGATATCACATATAAAATGTATTGCGAGTCTGTGTATTTAGGCAAGCATCATTTTCCTAAGATATTTTATCATATACCTAAAGTGAGAGGCTTTTTATGTCAACAAGATTTTTTGCGCGACTATAAAGTATTGACTAAAATTAATAAAACTTATAACGTTGTTAATTTTCATTTTTTGAGTTCTAATTATGTTAAGGTAATAAATGTTACTTATAAAATAACTAAAAATGTAATATTAACTCCTTGGGGATCAGATGTTTTGAGAGTGTCGAACAAAAAACTTAGAACACTAACTAAATTAGCTAAATTGTCAACATATGTATCTTGTAGTAAGAGTGTATTACGGTTCAAACAAGAGATAATGTCTTTATTAAATGTTGCTGAGAGTAAATTGGTTGATTTGGATTTTGGTACAGAATTAATAGATATGTTAGCTCATACATCTATTTCGAAAACAGATGCTAAACGATATTTGCATTTAGATGATAAATATATTATCGCTTGTGGTTATAATGCTAGTACAGCACAGAACCATAGTCAAGTTATAGATGCAATTGCCTCAAAACGAAATTTACTACCTAAGAATCTATTAATTCTTTTACAGATGACTTATGGAGGTAATAAACAATACATTCAAGAAATAGAAAACAAGTTAAAAGGATTGGGCTTAGAATATCTAATATTAAAAAAATATTTGTCTAATGAGGCATTAGTAAATGTACGTAAATGTGCAGATATCTTTATCCATGCGCAAACTACTGATGCTAATTCGGGGTCTTTAGCTGAGTATCTTTTATGTGAGGTTAAAGTAATTAATGGAAGCTGGTTAAAATATCCTCACAGGGAAAAGTTTGGGAATCCATATTACACCTTTGATTCATTTCAGAAACTAGGTGATGTAATAGTAACTGCATATGAAAGTTGTGAAAATCTTATAGATGCTAAACTTATAGATGACATAAAGCAAGATGGATGGAATTATATGGGCAGGAAATGGACCAATTTTTATAATTCTTGTGTATGATGGGCGCAAATAAGGGCTCTGCTATATATGGAGCTAAATGGATGACGATATCCTCTTTGACTACTGCAGTAGTTTCATTGTTACGTATATCCATTTTAACAAGGTTCGTGGATAAAGAGGCATTCGGTATTGTTGCAATATTAACACTTGTCTTAGGATTAACTCAAACTTTTGCTGATTTGGGCTTTTCTACATCCGTAATGTATAAACAAAATCTTTCTCGAAAAGATTTTGTAAGTTTATATTGGATTCAATTATTAATTTTTGTACTACTTTATATTGTAATCTCGTCTTTTTCTTCTTTAATAGCAAGGTTTTACGCAGAGCCATTATTGAGGGGGCTTTTACCTATCTCTTTACTTGATCTTATTTTTAATGGAATAGGTAGATTACATGATACTGTATTGCAAAAAGAATTTAAGTTTAAGATATTAGCCATTCGTAATATAATATCAGCTGTATCTTCCCTAATTTTAGCTGTAATTTTAGCCACACTGGGATTCGGTGTGTATAGCTTGGTCTTATCAACGATTTTTCAAACTATGGTTAATAATATATGGAATGCTATCGCAGGGCAACAATTTTATAAATTACAATTTTCGATGTCGGTAAAAGATACAATCCCATTAATTAAAATAGGCTTGTATCAGACAGGTACACAGATAGTTGACTATTTATCAATGAAGTTGGATATATTAATTATTGGAAAATTTTTAGGTACAGAATCCTTAGGTGTTTATTCTTTAGCAAAAGAATTAGTTATTAAGGTAATATCTGTTGTAAATATGATAGTAAATAAGGTGGTATTACCATTCTTTTCTAAATTTCAAAATGATGATGCTGAATTAAGAGCATTATATAAAAAGATTTTAAGATATTTATCACTAATAAATTTTCCTATATGCCTTCTAATAGGAATATTTAGTGTACCTGTAATTTTAATCTTATATGGTAAGGGGTATTCGGAGGTTGCACCAATTTTATCTATTTTGTCAGTGTGGGGGGGATTTCTTTGCATTGGAAACCCAGTAGGAAATCTGGCAATTGCTAAGGGGCGTACTGATATGTCATTTAAATATACTATAGTACGAGTTATTGTAACGTTTCCTATTGTCTTACTTACATCTATACATAGCCTAGAATTAGTGGCTTGGGGACAGGTATTGTTATCATTTCTATTATTCTTTGTTGGGTATAAAATGTTGATTTTTAAGATGATAAGACTCCCTTTTAGAGAGCATTTATTTTCATGGGGTGGGGTTGCGCTCTTGTCCATATTAGTGGGAGTCATTTGTGGCATGATTTATAGAATAAATATAATATATATTGAAAATGAAATATTGCAGTTGCTTATATATGGATGTATGACACTGTGTATATACCTATTTGTTGCTCAATTTTTCTACAAAAAAGATTTTTTATATTTAATTAATATCGTTAGAAAAAAATGAATACGTTTGGTTTTACAGTTGTTATTGGAAAAAATGCGTATAAGTCAAATTTTGGTGCATCAAGTATTATAGATCGCGAAATAATATCCGTTTATAATCATATGGTAATAAAATTTGAGCAAGACAAAATCTTTGAAGAAGATGATGATTTTATTGTTGTTCTAGATGGTGTCATTCTCAATAAGATTAATCTAGATAAGAGGCATGACTGGTATCAAACGATTATTTCTTTATATATAGAAAAAGGAGATACTTTTTTTAATGATTTTAGAGGATCGTTTTCTGGAATATTACATGATAAGAAGAAAAGACGCACTATAATATTTTCGGATCATATAGGAACAAAGTTTCTATATTATTCTTTATTAGACAATGGAACAATAATTTGTTCTTCGATGATAAGATATGTATATGATTATTTCAAAATGAATCATATCACATATTCATTGTCAATAGAATCTGCATATCTTCTATTGACATATGGGTATATGTTAGGTAATAGGACATTATGTAATAAGATTTTTAAAATAACTCCAGGTTGTTATCTTGTTATAGAAAATGGTAAAATTGAAGAGAAAAGATATTGTTTATTAAGCAATGAACCAGACTATTCTTTATCTGAAAGGGATGCAATAGAACTATATGATTCAGAATTCAGAAGAGCCGTTAAATTACAATTTGAGAAAGATCGAGAGTACAATTATAGGCACCTCGTGGCACTTAGCGGAGGCTTGGATTCTAGAATGACAACTTGGGTTGCTCACGAACTTGGCTATACAGAACAGTTGAATTATACTTTTTCACAATCGGATTATTGGGACGAAATTGTTCCTAAACAAATTGCTAGAGATATAAAACATGAATGGATATTTAAAGCTTTAGATAACGGATTATGGTTATATGATATTGATGAAATAACAAATTTAACGGGTGGAAATGTTCTATATTATGGATTAGCCCATAATAATAGCCTACTAAAAAATCTAGATATTTCACGTTACGGTATTATCCATTCTGGACAATTAGGAGATGTTGTTATGGGAACATTTTATGATGCTCCTAATCCTAATTTGAAGTTCTCTATAGGAGATGGAGCATATTCTAAGAAATATGTGAATAAAACTAATAATGTAATATTGGAAGAGTACGATAATCAAGAGATCTCAAAATTTTATCATAGAGGATTCAGTGGAACAAATAATGGTCAATTAGTAGATATGTTGTATTCTGAGACATATTCTCCATTTATGGATTGGGATTTGATGAATAATATTCTAACAGTACCAGTGAAATATCGGTTTAATCATCAGCTATATAAGAAATGGATTTTGAGTAAATACCCTAAAGCTGCGAAGTATGTGTGGGAAAAAATGCAAGCCTCAGTGAAGATGCCTATATTTGCAATATTTAATAAAGAAATTCCAATACAACAAATTCCTAATAGAATTATGTGGAAATTGCATTTAAAGAAATCGGGTATTGACTCCTCGAAACATATGAATCCTATTGGATATTACTTAAGTGCAAATATTGATTTAAGAAAGTCTTTAATGGAAAACTTTGATAAACTAGATTTAGTTCCTGATAATGCATTAAAGTCCATTTTAATTGGGATTGCCTCTGGAGAGAACTCTATGGAAAAAATACAGGCAATTTCACTATTAAATGCTATAGGAAGATTTTTTAAGAACTAATGAATCATGAAATCTTTTATATTTGATACGTTCCATTTTATCTTCAATGGATTGTTATGGTTACCTGTGCATGGATTTAAAATAGCTCTATTAAGAACTTTTGGAATGAAGATTGGTAAAAAAACAGCTATTTGTCGTAATGTTGAAGTTCGTTCTCCGTATAGAATATCGATAGGCTCGTATACTACAATTAATAAACATGTTCTTCTAGACGGTCGGGGAGGAAAGCTACAAATTGCTAATAATGTGGATGTGGCACAAGAATGTAATATTTGGACTCTCCAGCATGACTATAATTCTCCTGTATATGCAGTTAAAGGAGGAGATGTTGTCATTGAAGATTATGTGTGGATCGCATCACGAGTTACTATCTTACCAGGTGTAAGAATAGGTAGAGGGAGTGTAATCGGTTCGTGTAGCGTTGTAACTAAAGATATTCCACCAATGAGTGTTGCGGTTGGAGTCCCAGCAAAAGTTGTTGGAAAAAGAGAAGATTGTTTAAAATATCATTTAGGAAAAAGAGGTTGGTTTAGATAGTGGTAAGCGTCCCAAAATGCCATCTTACCTTGTTCCGATTTACTCTTTACCTTTGTTACACACTTAAAAAATAATTTTATGTACAGTAGCAGTGATTTTGAGAAGTTATGGTTTCTCTACAAGACCGAGGGTGAATCCCAAGAAATTTTGATCAATTCTTTTTGCTTAACTCAAGGGATTCCTTATCATGATTTTAATAGTTGTTTTGTGAAGACTCGTAAAAAAAATGTTTTTGTTCAGATTGAAGGTGTTCCTTCTTTTGATTCCTCTGTGGAAGAGTTCTCCGTTCGAGTTTGTGCAGGGTCGGCTCTGACACATACTCATACCTAGATGCCCCCAGGTAGTAGCTTAAGGCTGCTTCCCAAAAGCAAGGTAAACAGCTTGAGCGTATTGTGATCCTGACTGATGAACTTGAGCGGCTCCGCAAGGCAAATGTAGAATTGGCCCGTTTCAATAAGAAGCTTGAAGATCGTTTGGGTTTGGTCAACAATGAACATTATAATATCTCCAAGAGTCGTAAGGGCATTGATAAAGGTAAATCGATGAAAGGCAGAAACGATAATCGTCCTGATTTTGATGGTGCCGCTCTTTCTTTTTATTCGGGTTTTGGCCGTAAGGGTACTACTTATAAGAAAGAAATCGTGGGTGAACATAAATGTGACCGTTCGAAACTTCTATTCAGCATGTTGATTCTAATAGTGATGAGTTGTCCGTACGGTTGTCAACCTAATCGAAGAACAACGTTTTGAAGTTCTGAAAGTGAAATATCCTGATGGCAGTATCAGGCAGGTATATCTTCCTTGCGATGATGATGCCCAATTGCATCTGTATTATGAGGTTGTTCCTGGTACTCATACCACTGCTTCTTTGTTATCGTATCTTCTGTTTAACCATTATCAGATGTGTTCTCCCGATTATCGTGAATCTAAGAGCCGACTATCTGATATGGAGGCATACCTCCCGTCAGAACTCGGTCAATTGGGCTGGCAAAGGTGCCGTTCAACTCAACAAGCTGATTTCTGCATTGAAGAGCATCGCTTTAGAGTTTGGGGATAATGTGAATGTTGATGAAACGTGGTACCATTACCAGATTCACCTCAGTCATAGGAAAAACTTATATGGTGCCTTGTGAACAAGAAAGCGGATATTGTAACTTTCTTTTACGAAGAATGCTTGGATGAGGAGGGTACCAAGAATACAGGCAGTTGTGATCGTAGCGTCCTGCAGGATTTTCTGGACGATGCGCAAATCCATTCCTTGCAGAGCGACGATTATAATGTCTATATGTATCTTGATGACGCGCTGATGGAGATGGAACATTTATGCTGCCTTGCTCATGCACGTAATAAGTTCAAGGATGCCTATAATCAGGGCTGTGAGAAAGACCGTTTCTTTTTGGAGCAAATAGCCAAGCTTTATAAACGTGAGGATGACTACCTAAGTTCTAATTTGATGGCAAACAAGACTAAAGAAAAGCACAACGATAACTTATACGAATGGGATTGTCAATATTTTGCGGAGTGAACTTTATGATTTACTTGCATTGTCTGAAACGGGTATGAGTGATTTAATGCGAACGACTTTGAATTATCTCCATAAGTTTTGGAATTAGCTTTTTCTTATCACAAAGACGGTGAGTATACGATAGACAATCTTGCTGTTAAACGGGCGATACGCCCCTTGACTGTGCAGAGAAAAAACAGTCTGTTCTTCTGTAGTACGAAAGTAGCTTTACGCTCGGCAGCTTACAATACCTTTATTGAAACCTACAAGCTGGTGGGAATTAGCTTCCGATCTTTCTTCTGCAAGTACATGGCGGAGATCCGGAAGGGGTGAATGGATTATGGAAAACTGCTTCCCATGACAATAGGCTTAATGAATTAGTGAAAACAAATTAAAACTCAATATCCAAGACAAGTGACGGGTGTCTACTGACATTCGCCTGAAAGGTGTATACCATGTTTGGGACGCTTACTAGGTAATGAAAATATTATATATTGATCCTCAGTCAGGGAATAACCTTGCATTGTATGATTATAATCTGTTGAAAAGTATTGATGCAGATATTACATATTGTTGTAGTATCATTTACGATGCTCCAGTTGTAGATAATATTAGATACAAATATGTGTTTAAATATAATAGACTTTCAAATAATTTTTTGAAAGCTTTTAGCTATTTGATGTCCTTAATTTTAGTATTGTGTATTGCAATTCGTACTAAACCAGATGTAATCCATATTCAATGGTGGCGCCTTTGGATTTTGGATTACATATTCCTTGCTTTTTTTAAGAAATGTTGTAAAACTATCGTGTATACAGCTCATAATTTAGTTCCTCATGAGAGTGGTAATTCTAAGGATCGACAATGTCAATTATACTACCGCCATGTAGATAAAATAATTGTTCATGCGGAAAGAACAAAATATGAATTAGTTGAGAGATTTGAAATATCTAAAGATAAAATAAGTGTTATACCTCATGGAATACTTGCAAAAGAAGTAAATCCAAATAGAGATAAAATAATTGCAGAGCTTAAAAGGAAATATAAACTTAACGGGAAAATAATAATTTCAGCAATAGGACAACAAAGTTCATATAAAGGGACGGATATTATCTTAGATGCATACAGAGAAAGTTTTATACTTCAAAACAGTAAAAAATTTGTTTTTATTATTGCAGGAAAGGGGAATATCGTCAAGAAAGAAATGACGAACTCATATCCTAATCTTGTAATATATGATGAATTTCTTCCAACTGAAATACTTGATGCTATATATGATATTTCAGATATAATATTACTTCCATATAGAATTATTTCGCAAAGCGGTGTTCTGCTAACAGCTGTTGCAAAAGAGATTCCATACATAGCGACGGATGTAGGAGGTTTATTAGAACCACTCGCAATTGCTCCTATTGCATGGAGACTAAGTGAAAATTCACCTGCGGAGTTGTCAAAGTTGCTTGAAGCTTTAGAAAATAATCCTCAAGAGATTTTAAAGAAGAAGCGTAATCCTGATGGCTGGAAGAAAGTCAAGAATTATTATAGCTGGGAAACTATCGGTTCTAAAACATTGGAGTGTTATAATTCATCTGTTTTATAATGGATTAAATACAGTATAGACTATATATAAATAGTATTACTTTTAAAAGGTTATAATAAGCTTTTCTAGTTCCTATTAAATAATAGGGATTTTAAGATTATAAAACTTTCTACTATTCTGAAACTTTTCGCATGATTCAATGGGGTAATGCTTGTTCTCTAACCTAAAGTAATTTGTGGTATAACAGTTTATATCAAAAAATATAGAATGTTTGATAAAGCCTGTAGTAGATCAACAGTTTAACTGGCAAGATTGTCGTTTGATTAGGAATAGTAATTTAAATAAATAAGATTAATTATAATAGTATATGAAAACAGTAATGTTGGTCTTTGGTACGAGACCTGAAGCTATCAAAATGTGCCCTTTGATAAAAGAATTTCAAAAATATCCTGAAGATTTTAAGACTATTATTTGTGTTACTGGTCAGCATCGTGAGATGTTGGATCAAGTACTTAAAATATTTGATATTACTCCAGATTATGACCTTAATATAATGAAGCAAGGTCAGGACCTTTATGATGTAACTTCAAAGGTGATGCTTGGTCTTCGTGATATTTTGAAGAGTGTTAAACCTGATGTTGTATTTGTACATGGAGATACAACCACTTCAACAGCAGCTGCTATTGCTACCTTTTATCAGCAAATTCCTGTAGCTCACATTGAGGCAGGACTTCGTACGTATAATATTTATAGCCCTTGGCCAGAGGAAATTAACCGTCAGTTGACAAGTAGAATAGCGACTTATAATTTTGCTCCAACTCCCTTAAGTAGATCAAATTTGTTGAAAGAGAACATTCGGGAAGAAAGTATTGCTGTTACGGGTAATACTGTAATTGATGCTCTTTATATGATAGTTAATAAGATTAAGAGTAATGCTGATCTTGCTAAAGAACTTGAATATAAGTTTTTTGAAGCCGGCTATGATATTAATAGGCTTGCGAATGGGAAGAAACTGGTACTAATAACGGGCCACCGTCGTGAAAATTTCGGTGATGGTTTTATTAGTATGTGTACTGCAATTAAGGATTTAACTATTAAATATCCTGACGTTGATTTCGTATATCCTATGCATCTCAACCCTAATGTTCGTAAACCTATACATGAAGTATTTGGAGAGAACCTTGAGGGTTTTGGTAATATGTTCTTCATCGAACCACTTGAATATCTCAACTTCGTGTATCTAATGGAGAAATGTACAATAATTCTTACTGATTCTGGTGGAATTCAGGAGGAGGCTCCTAGTCTTGGAAAGCCTGTTCTTGTTATGCGCGATACTACAGAACGTCCGGAGGCCTTGGAAGCTGGTACCGTTAAGCTTGTTGGAGTTTCATATGAGAGAATTACTACTGAGGTTTCGAAACTGCTTGATAATCAGGTGTATTATGATGGGATGAGTCAAGCCGTAAATCCTTATGGTGATGGCTTAGCTTGTAGAAGAGTCGTGAATATTCTTAAAAAATAATTTTATTATTATAGTATTGATTTTTAATTAATTATAGGAAAATATGGTGAATGTAATTGGTCTTGGATATATTGGTCTTCCTACGGCATTGATGCTGGCTTCCCATGGCGTGGAAGTTATAGGTACAGACTATAATAAAGAACTTGTTGCAACTCTTAATGCGGGCAACACAACTTTTAAGGAGGATAGTCTTGATGAACTTTTTGCTGCTGCTCTTGTAGGTGGAGTTAAATTTACTACTGAGTATCAAAAAACAGATATGTATATTGTATCTGTTCCTACTCCTTATGATGCTTTCTCAAAGAAAGTTGATGCATGTTATGTAGTAGCAGCTATTAAGGAGATAATGAGGGTTTGCCCCAAAGGGGCAATTGTTGTTGTTGAATCAACAGTATCACCTGGTACTATTGATAAATATGTGCGTCCGGTAATTGAAGAATATGGCTTTAGGATTGGCATTGACTTAAATCTTGTTCATGCTCCTGAGAGAATTATCCCTGGTAATATGGTTTATGAATTACTTCATAATAACCGTACAATTGGTGCTGATAATAAGACTATCGGTGAAAAAGTTAAAGAAATTTATGCTAGTTTTTGTCAGGGAGAGATTGTAGTTACTGATATTCGTACAGCTGAGATGACAAAGGTTGTAGAAAACACTTTTCGTGCAGTTAACATTGCGTTTGCTAATGAACTTGCAAGAATCTGTCGTCATGATAATATGGATGTATACGAAATTATTCGTATTTGTAATATGCATCCCCGCGTCAATATTCTTCAACCAGGACCAGGTGTAGGTGGCCATTGCATTTCTGTTGATCCTTGGTTTCTAGTAGGTGATTATCCTAGTCTAGCAAAAGTTATTGATGAATCTATGAGAACTAACGATGGACAGCCTGCATTTGTCCTCAATCGTATTCATGAAATTATGAAAGAGAATCATATTACAGATAATCGTCGTATTGGTCTTTATGGGTTGACTTATAAAGAAAATGTGGATGATGTTCGTGAATCTCCAACATTACAGATGCTTGATGTTCAGGAAAGAAATCTTGCGCGTCCTTTGAAGGTTTATGACCCCTTGATTGAAAAAGATATAGTTCAGAATCAATATCATAACTTTGATAAGTTTCTTGAAGAAATAGATATGATAGTAATTATGGTTAAGCATGATCATATAAAACAGAATTGGGATAAACTGAGGGGAAAGGTGATTTTAGACTGCCATAATATTTGTCCTTTTGAAAGAGTTTATCACATCTAAGTTATATTCTGATGAAAATAGCACTGTTAACGCAATATTATAAACCTGAAATGGGGGCACCGCAGAATAGGCTTTATGAGATTTTAAGTGGGCTTAAGCTGTTAGGGAACGAAGTTTCTGTGGTGACAGGAATGCCTAATTATCCTACAGGAAGTATATTTGATAATTATAAAGGAAAGATTTCAATGGAAGAGTTAGTAGACGGTATTCCAGTGAAACGTTATTGGCTTTATGCATCAAATTCTAAAAATAAACTGCCTCGTATATGGAGTATGATATCATTTTCAATAATGGCGCTATTTTCATTAAGATTTCTAAAAAAAAGAAGTCCTGATTATATTATAGTTGAAAGCCCTCCTTTAGTACTTCCAATAACAGGTTATTTACTAGCTAAACTTACAGGAGCAAAGTTAATTTCAAATGTCTCTGATTTGTGGCCATTGTCAGCAATGGAAATGGGAGCGATATCAAATAGTGGATTAATTTACAAAATTCTTGAAAAAATAGAGCGTTTTATTTACAAGAAATCTCATATTTGTATGGGACAATCAGTTGAGATTTGCGAGTATATTAGGAATCATGGAGGTAAAAATGTTTACTTATTAAGAAATGGAGTAGATCCAAAACGATTTGAAAATATTCCAGACACATCTAATAAGAATGAAAAAATAAAAATTGTATATGCGGGACTTTTAGGTTTTGCTCAAGGTATATTTGATATTTGTCAAAATATAAATTTTGGTGATTTAAATGTGGAATTCCATATATATGGAGCAGGTGGTGAACAGGAACAAATTGAAAAATATTTGTTAGAAAATCCTGATAAGGGTATTTTTTATCATGGAAAAGTAACCAGAGAAGATATACCCAGTATTCTTCGTTCAGCAAATGCAACGCTCGTTCCATTAGTAAAGAATATATTCGGTGCAGTGCCTTCAAAAATATATGAGTCAATGGCTGCGGGTATTCCCATTATATTTTCTGGAGGGGGCGAAGGTGAACGTATTATTAGGGAATATGATTTGGGGTGGATTTCACCAACAAAAAATTATATTGCGATGGTGGAAAATATAAAAAAACTTACCAATAACTCAGTTGAGATTAATATAAAAAAAATGAACTGTCAATCATGTGCGGAAAATATCTTTAATAGACCTAAACAAATTTCTGCATTGAATGAATATTTGTTACAATTGAAAGACTAAAAGTTTATGAAACTATATAATATTCCGTTTTCTCCTCCTGATATTTCAGAGATTGAGATTATAGAAGTAAATAAAGTTTTGCGTTCTGGATGGATTACCACTGGGCCTCGTACTAAAGAATTTGAACGGTTGATTGCGATGTGTTGTCAGACAGAGAAGGCTGTGTGTTTTAATTCTGCTACTGCTTGTATGGAATTACTGCTTCGTGTACTTGGTGTTGGTCCTGGTGATGAGGTTATAACTTCGGCTTATACATATACTGCTACGGCAAGTGTGATTTGTCATGTAGGTGCAAAGGTTGTAATGGTGGATACTGCATCAGATTCGTTTGAGATGGATTATAATAAACTAGCTGATGCAATTACTGAAAGGACAAAGGTCGTTATCCCCGTGGATCTTGGTGGGGTAGTGTGTGACTATGATAAAATTTTTGCTGTTGTCGAAGCTCGCAAAGATTTATTCTATCCAACTAATAAAATTCAGAAGGCTTTTGGAAGAGTAATTGTTCTTGCAGATGCGGCTCATGCTTTTGGTGCGAAGTGGCATGGCAAGATGTGTGGTGAGGTTGCTGATTTTACCTCCTTCTCTTTCCATGCAGTGAAGAATTTGACTACCGCTGAAGGTGGTGCCCTAACATGGAAAAATATTTCCGGTATTGACAATGAGTGGATTTATAAACAATTCCAGCTTCTGTCTCTTCATGGTCAAAATAAAGATGCTCTTGCTAAAACACAACTCGGTGCTTGGGAGTATGATATTGTGGCTCCAAATTTTAAATGTAATATGACGGATATTATGGCTGCTATTGGTCTTGCTCAATTAAAGCGTTATCCAGAAATGCTGTCTCGTCGCCATCAGATAATAGAGTGTTATAATACTGCACTGAAAATAAGTGGTGTCCCTGTACAAATATTGAATCATTATAGTGATGATCATTCTTCAAGTGGTCACTTGTATCTTGTTCGTCTTCTTGGCAAAACACTTGAACAGAGAAATGAGATTATCAATCAAATGGCAGAACGTGGTATTGCCTGTAACGTTCATTATAAGCCTCTTCCAATGATGACTGCGTATAAAAAATTAGGATTTGATATTGCTAATTATCCTAATGCATATAATCAGTATGCAAATGAGATAACTTTACCACTCCATACTTGTCTTTCTGATGAGGAAGTAGAGTATATAATTTCTAATTTTGTGGAGATTATTTCTAAATAAGATTTGCAGTACTATGTACTTTTCTTATTTTTTTCTGTATGTATTGAGATATTATATCTTTTTGGGGGAATGAAACGTGCTTTTGATATTTTTGCAAGTGGTTGTGGTTTGCTTGTACTGAGTCCTATATTCTTAATATTAGCTATTTGGATTAAATTGGATTCTGAGGGGGAAGTGTTTTATCGTCAAATACGTGTCGGTAGAAGAAATAAGGATTTTCGAATCTTTAAATTTCGCTCGATGCGTGTTGGTGCTGATAAGAAGGGGCTGATTACAGTTGGTGGTCATGACCCTCGGATTACGCGGTCTGGATTTTTTATCAGAAAGTATAAATTGGATGAATTACCTCAGCTTATTAATGTACTTATTGGTGATATGAGTCTTGTCGGTCCTCGTCCTGAAGTACGTAAATATGTAGATTTGTATACTCCGGAACAACTTCATGTTCTTGATGTTCGCCCTGGTATTACAGATCTGGCTTCTATTCGTTATAGGAATGAAAATGAACTTTTAGAGAAGACGGAAGACCCTGATAAATATTATGTTGAGGTGATTATGCAGGATAAACTTAAAATTAATCTTGAATATGTTGATAATCATTCGTTTGTGCGTGATATAAAGCTTGTATTTAAGACTTTTTGGGAAATAGTTTGTAAGTAATATGAGATTTCTAAAGGAGGATACCAAGGTATGTGGTGATTTTTGTTCTATTTGTAGTAAATATTGTTCTTTTTGTAGACTTTAGGCTCTGAATATTAGCGATTATATTGTAAGCACTCATTGTATGGCTCTTGATATGTTCTTATCTACCTCATACCTTTGCTTCGAATTTAAAGATCGACAAACAATGCACATGAGTGAATTTACAGTGATTTTTCATTTCATTATCAAACGGCTGTAGCTCCTTGGCAGATTTCGATCAATGTCTATTGCGTATCTGAAGGTGTTGAATATCGTAACTTCATCAAATGGTATCGTGACAACAAGAAACGTCTTTGTGAGTCAGAAATGGAAGAGATTCGTTTAAGCCCTCTTACGGTGACGGACATTCCTTTCGTTGCACCTTCTTTGTTAAGGTTGTTCTTTCTCCTTCTTCGGATACGGAAACTGATGAACGACTCTGCCTGTTAAATATATTGTAGATGTTTTATAAAAATTAACATCCGGCGATGCAGAATTATATGCCACTTCTGCTAATGAATATTGCAAAAGAACTTAATTGTTAATCAAAAATATAACATAATACCTTTATGGGTATTATGGCTATACAGTGAGTGCTTACAATATGGATAAAAAACGTTTTTGTTCAAATTGTAGGATTTTTTGGTCTTTTTGTTAATTGGGAGTTGAAAATATTGCTTGTTATGTTGTATTATTTCTATCTTTGCACCCCGAATTTTT